>CWHA01000054.1_pt2 | contig 1000 bp, 1 predicted proteins | sample 693841 | NCBI WGS metagenome assembly CWHA01 (sample SAMEA3735820, study PRJEB9488) | human gut metagenome | biome: ENVO:mammalia-associated habitat; material: ENVO:feces | place: Malawi | collected 2009-02-27 | reverse complement strand
CCCGGAAGCCAGCGAAAACGACAAATACGTGGCGCTACAGTTCCTGCGCAACTCCGAAATCGCCGCCAAAGGTATTCTGCCCACCTGTCAGGATACCGGCACCGCCATCATCATGGGTAAAAAAGGCCAGCGCGTCTGGACCGGCGGTGGCGATGAAGCCGCCCTGGCGCAGGGCGTTTACAACACCTATACCGAAGATAACCTGCGTTACTCACAGAACGCGCCGCTGGATATGTATAAAGAGGTCAACACCGGCACCAACCTGCCGGCGCAGATCGATCTCTACAGCGTCGACGGCGAAGAGTATAAGTTCCTGTGCATGGCGAAAGGCGGCGGTTCCGCCAATAAAACCTATCTCTATCAGGAAACCAAAGCGCTGATCACTCCGGCGAAGCTGAAAAACTATCTGGTCGAGAAGATGCGTACCCTCGGTACCGCCGCCTGCCCGCCATACCACATCGCGTTTGTGATCGGCGGTACCTCGGCAGAAGCGACGCTGAAGACCGTGAAGCTGGCCTCCACACGCTACTACGACGGCCTGCCGACCGAAGGCAACGAGCACGGTCAGGCGTTTCGCGACGTCCAGCTGGAGCAGGAACTGCTGCAGGAAGCGCAGAACCTCGGCCTCGGCGCGCAGTTTGGCGGGAAATACTTCGCTCACGATATCCGGGTGATCCGTCTGCCGCGCCACGGCGCCTCCTGCCCGATCGGCATGGGCGTCTCCTGCTCCGCCGACCGCAACATCAAAGCGAAAATCAACCGCGACGGCATCTGGATCGAGAAGCTGGAGAGCAATCCGGGGAAATATATCCCTGAACATCTGCGTCAGCAGGGTGAAGGCAATGTCGTCAGCATCAACCTGAATCAGCCGATGAGCGAAATCCTGGCGCAACTGTCGGCGCACCCGGTCTCCACCCGCCTGAGCCTCAACGGCACCATCATCGTGGCCCGCGACATCGCCCACGCCAAGCTAAAAGAGCTTATTGATAACGGCGAGGCG
>CWHA01000054.1_pt1 | contig 2333 bp, 3 predicted proteins | sample 693841 | NCBI WGS metagenome assembly CWHA01 (sample SAMEA3735820, study PRJEB9488) | human gut metagenome | biome: ENVO:mammalia-associated habitat; material: ENVO:feces | place: Malawi | collected 2009-02-27 | reverse complement strand
GCAGTACGTCAAAGATCACCCGATCTACTACGCGGGCCCGGCGAAGACGCCGACCGGTTATGCCTCCGGCTCCCTCGGTCCGACTACCGCAGGCCGCATGGACTCTTATGTCGATCTGCTGCAGTCGCACGGCGCGAGCATGGTGATGCTGGCGAAAGGCAACCGCAGCCAGCAGGTGACCGATGCCTGCCATAAACACGGCGGCTTCTACCTCGGCAGCATCGGCGGCCCGGCAGCAGTGCTCGCCCAGCAGAGCATTAAGAGCCTCGAGTGCGTGGCCTATCCGGAACTGGGGATGGAAGCTATCTGGAAAATCGAAGTGGAAGATTTCCCGGCGTTTATTCTGGTTGATGATAAAGGTAACGACTTCTTCCAGCAGATCCAGAATAAGCAGTGTGCCGGCTGTCAACAGCACGGCTAACGCTCACTTCTGACGCTGATATCAGGCCGTCGCCGTTTGGGCGACGGCTTTTTTTATGCCCACGCCGCGCCAGCTTGAATTCATTTCGCGCCAGGCTATGCTCAACTACAAGCCGTCCGTTGTTTGCTGAAAAATAACAATAATTCTCTTTCTCAGGTGCCTCTATGAACAGGATGAGCGTGGTGATCCTCTGGGCGCTGGCGCTGCTGGTGCTAAAGCCGGCGCTGGCTGCCGAACCGCGACAGCAGCCGACCGCCCGCGAGCAGGCACGCACAGTCACGATTTTCCATCAACCTGTCGTCATGTTGCAGGCTACTTTCGGCCAGACCACGCCCGAAGAGCGCGTCCTGCGTACCCGCAGCGCCTTACGCGCCTTTACTGAAGACGATATTCGCCAACCGCTGCGGGTCGTTGCGGTCAACCGCTATGGTCAGCCGGGCCGGCTGTTTCTGATGAACGGCAAACCGGTGCTGCTGCTGAGCCAGGCGGATCTCGATGAGGGCGATGATTTAACGCTCGACCAGGCGGCCCAGCGGGTGCTGGCGCGAATGGAGGCCCAGCGCACCAGCCTGCAGGAACAGTTCAACAACCGTTATCTGCTGCTTTCCGCCGGCAAAGCGCTGGCCGGAGGGCTGCTGCTGGCGCTGTTTTACTACGGCGCCTTCCGCGCCTGGCGGCGGGTGCGGCGCTTTTTCCTGCTGCGGATCCTTGAAAAACGCAGCGCCATCCCGCAGCACTGGCGGCGCTATCTCGGCAATATTGAAGTTCGACTCTATGCTGTGCTGGTCATTCTCGTCGGCATGCTGGCCAGTTATCTCTGGCTGAGCTTGGCCTTCAGCCTGTTTCCCTGGACACGGGTGTGGAGTGAATCGCTGGGTGACTGGTCGCTGGGCGTGATCCGCGATCTCTCCCTGTCGATTGTCGCCTCCCTGCCGGGGCTGATGATTGTGGTACTGATTTTCCTGATCACCTGGCTCATCATTCGCCTGGTGAAAGTGGCTCTCGACCAGGTCGCCGCCGGCCGCATTCAGGTGCCGGGCATCCATCCGGAAACTGTCAGCGCCACCCGTCGGTTGATCTCGGTGGTCATCTGGCTGTTTGCCCTGTCCGCCGCCTACCCGTTCCTTCCCGGCGCCAACTCCCTCGCCTTCAAAGGCATTAGCGTATTCTTCGGCCTGATGCTGACCCTCGGATCGACCGGAGTGATGACCCATGCGATGAGCGGCCTGGTGCTGATCTACTCCCGGGCGCTGCGCAAAGGCGACTGGATCCGCCTCGCCGACAATGAGGGACAGGTCAGCGAGATTGGCGTGCTGGCGACCAAGATCCTCACCCGTGAGAATTACATTGTCACCGTCCCGAACGCCGTGGTGGTGAGCGGGAAAATTATTAATCTCAGCGCCGAGAGCACCGACGGCGGGTTCAATCTCACCACCAGCGTCACCATCGGCTACGATACGCCGTGGCGTCAGGTGCATGCGCTGCTGGAGCTGGCGGCAAGACGCACCCCTGGGGTGGATCAACAAATCGCCCCGATAGTTCGCAAGCTGGGGTTGCTTGACTGGTACACCGCGTATGAGCTGCAGGTGCGCTTGCTCCCCACAACTAAGCTGCCGGATGGCCGCAACGCGTTGCATAGCAGTATTATTGATGTGTTTAACGAATTCGGCGTGCAGATTATGTCGCCGAACTTTGTGATGCAGCCCAAGGCGGCGGTGGTGGTGCCGCAGGAGGCCTGGTACGCCGCCCCAGCCGTCGCGCCGCAGGAGCCTGAGAAATAAGGGCTAATATAGCGGCATTTCCGCCGGGTGGCGGCTTCACCGCTGAGCAAGAACAGCCAGCGCAGAGCCGCGTTTGTGCCGGGCGGTGGCTAACGCCTTGCCCGGCCTACGGATCGTGCGACCTGTCACTC
>CWHA01000040.1_pt1 | contig 3121 bp, 2 predicted proteins | sample 693841 | NCBI WGS metagenome assembly CWHA01 (sample SAMEA3735820, study PRJEB9488) | human gut metagenome | biome: ENVO:mammalia-associated habitat; material: ENVO:feces | place: Malawi | collected 2009-02-27 | reverse complement strand
GGTGCATCAAGCATATCGATGAACTCCGCAAATTGCTCATCGTTAAAGTTAAATACACGGCGGTCAAGGATCACATTCTCGGCAGCCTGACAGGCCATTTCCAGAATGAAATCTGTACGTGACTTGTGAAGGATTTCCGCAGCTGCATCAATGAGCGCCCGCTGCGATTCCTTAGCTCTAAGATTAAGTTGAACATCTGATTTCATGAGACACACCTTGTATAGCATTTGCTTTACAAGAATAGCATAACCACTACGTATAGCAAACACTATACATCAAGTCGTCGTTTTTCATTTTTTGAATACTGATGTCCGCTTTGTGCCAGATATAGTCATTCACACCCTAAGAGTTACACTTTTAAGTGATTCAGGGTATGCGCTTATTGGTTACGAATATTGTGCCAGAATCATGTGATTTGATGATTGCCGCTTTGCTTTCGAGCCAGTAAGTGCTCCACGTTCGCTAACGAATACTCAGGTATTCAGAAAAACTGCTGACTATATTTCTTTCGAAGAGCGTGGAATGCATACCAATCCCCGATAAAAAGGAGTTGGTGATGACTGCGAAAGATCAGTTTGCTGCTCATGTTGGTCTGGACTGGGCAGATAAAAAACACGATGTCTGCGTTCAGTTTAAAAACGGTGATCGCATATTTCATGTGATTGAACATACGCCTGAGGCACTTGATATCGGGCTCAATGAGTTACACCATAGGGCGAAAGGCAGGATTGCTATTGCCGTTGAGCTGAAGAAAGGCCCGGTGGTGTATGCACTCCAGAAGTACCCATTTGTCACTGTTTTTCCAGTACACGCGTTGTCACTGGCCCGCTACCGACAGGCTTTCTGTCCCAGCGGTGCGAAGGATGATCCGCAGGATGCTGGGGGATGCGGATGTTTTCCTGGACTGTTATGTTGTGATCTCAAGATGTTGTCGGTACTTCGCCGGACTCATTGCACCTAATGATAGCTTGATACGCTTTTCGTTATACCACCGTATGTACTTGTCCAGGAAGCTGATAAATTTTTCCGGCGTGATACCCGCCCAGTTTCTGCCATAGAACATTTCGTTTTTGACACGCCCGAAGAAGCCTTCACACGCAGCATTATCCGACGAGCATCCTTTACGCGACATGGACCTTATAAGTCCGGATGTGTTGACACGATCGAGCCAGCCTGGCCATCGATAATGGCCACCACGATCGCTGTGTATCACCGGTTTGTCATTTTCGTTGAGCGTATCGAGTGCGTCATCGAGCATCGTATTCACCAGCGTCGCGTCCGGGCGTGTTCCTATCGACCAGCTCACAACCTGACCATCAAAGCAGTCGATAACCGGCGACAGATAGACTTTTCCAGCCGGGAGCTGGAACTCCGTAATATCGGTCAGCCACTTCTCATTTGGCCTGCAGGAACTAAATTCCCGCGCGAGCAGATTTTCCGGTGCCGGGCCGATTTCTCCGCAGTAAGAGTTGTATCGTCGTCGCCTGGTGCGCGTAACAACGAGCTGTTCTTCTGCCATCAGTCTGCGGACAACTTTCTCAGAAATAATCCTGTTGTTACCACGAAGCATAGCGTGAAGACGTCGGTAGCCGTAACACCGGTAATTTTCCTCAAAGATATCGGCCATGAGCACGCGTATTTCCGCATACTTATCGCACAGACGTTTGCTGGCTTTGTGGTAAAAATAACAGCTGCGGGCAAGTTGCAGAACGCTTAGCAACTCAGCAACGGGGTACTTTTTCTTAAGGGCATCAACTATCAGGGTTTTCTCCCTGTTTTTCAGTGTCAGAAAGCTGATGCCCAGGTCTTTTTTTATCAGTTCATTTGCCTTTGTCAGTATGTCGCGTTCAAGCTGCAGCTGATGTAACTGTTGTCTGAGTCGCCGGATTTCACCGAGTAAAGCATCCTGATTTTTATCTTGAGGAGCAGCCTTTCGTTTGCGCATGGATTGATAAGCCTCGTCACTGATAAGGTCTTTCTTCCATTTGTACAGGACCGGGACGCTGACGCCTATGCTTTGTGCAACTTTACGCGCGGTTCCACGCCGGTTACAGAGCTCCCGGACGGCCTGAGACCTCTCTTCCGGGCTGAAGCATTTGTTTGTACCCGAGCGAATGACCAGGGGACGCGCATTTGGGTAAAACTCTTCAATCCAGCGCTTTAGGATTTCGTTACTGGGGTAGCCGATGGCTCGGCGCGTGTATGACAGGCAACCACCGTGAGTAAGATAATGCTCAACAGCAGCAATTTTCTGTGCACGTGAATAGCGTTCTCTTGGCTTTAATTCCCTGGGTAAATCGCCTTTCTCTTCATAAACCCGAACCCAACTGCTTAACTGTTTTGTGGCAGGATATCCCAGCGCCATGACAACAACGGAGGCTTTCTTTCCGTACCGATAATAGAGTTCAATGGCCCGGATCCGGTCCTCATATGAATGCATGAATTAACTCCTGAAGGTCCAGGAATTCGTCCGCACCCCCATTTTTTTTCGATGAAGGCTCCGATGATTTTTTCGTGGAGCTCAACTGAGCGCGAGAAGCAGATTGTTTTACGAGCCAACCGCTTAATGCGGGTGCGGAGTGTCAAGTTATTACGCTCAATGTGTTGGGTGAATATTTTGCCGGTCAGATGCTTATCCTTCGGCACCTCCCGGGCATACCCGGGCATAGCTGCCCCAGTCGTCGCTGGTGATCATGCCGATGTTGAATGGTGTAGGTAGTGCCAGTAGCTCCCGGTAGGTTTCATCGGTTCGAGGACCAAACGTGTAGGCCAATACACCGCCTGTTTTGGTGTTGTACGCGTACCAGAGCCAGTGCTGCCGGGCTTTACTGCCAACGAAGCTCCATTGCTCATCAAGTTCGCAAATAAGCGCCACATCAGCATGGGCGACGGGCGAAGACGTTATTCGCTTTGGCGCGAGTTTTTTAAAGTCCGGATAACGGTATTAATTCCAATTTTCAGTGTCCTGGCGGTATCGCGAACCCCGGCACCATTGAATGCCATTTCAGTGATCTGCTCTTTAATGCCTGGCTTACGGGCTTCATAAGCGTAAGTGAGCTGAAACACGCGGTGGCAGTCACGGCAGCGAAATCTATCATGGCCCTTAGGATTCTGACCATGG
>CWHA01000022.1_pt2 | contig 4604 bp, 5 predicted proteins | sample 693841 | NCBI WGS metagenome assembly CWHA01 (sample SAMEA3735820, study PRJEB9488) | human gut metagenome | biome: ENVO:mammalia-associated habitat; material: ENVO:feces | place: Malawi | collected 2009-02-27 | reverse complement strand
TTGCAATATCTGTGTGAACTTACACAGGAGAAAAAGGCTATGAAACTGCCACCTAGTAACCTGTTATGGTGTGTATTAATAGTGTGTCTCACACTACTGGCATTCACCTACCTGACCAGAAAATCGCTCTGCGAAATCCGGTACAGGGACACGAACAGGGAGGTGGCGGCTTTTATGGCCTACGAATCCGGTAAGTAGCTAACCCCGGCGGGGGGAAACCCCCGCCACTCAGGGGCTGAAGCTGTCTGGACATGCCTGAAGTGCCTTTATGAAGGGGCTGCCGGTTCGCCGGTAGCCCCTTTTTCCCTTCTGAGCGACCGCACGCATGAACTGCTGAAGGGCTGTTCCCCTCCGGGGAACCCGGCAGGGTGGCAGTGCCTCCGGCGCGATCGATCTCTTCCCTGTCCGTGCGAAAAATGTGATACATGATAATGTTAATGTACACGTCCGTTAGCATTAACTACGAGGGGTTATTCCTCACGCTTTCTGGCCGTGCGAATACCAGCCTGGTAGTGCTTCCTGACGCTTTCAATATCGCTGAGGGTAGAGGCCCAGCAGGAGTGTGCTGCCAGTCGGTTGCGTTCTGCCACTTCATTGATGACAGAGGGCGAGCTGTCATGGCTGCGGTGAACACGACCTTTCCGGCCAAAGGTCGCCACAATAATATTCTGACTCCCGGAACGGCCAAAAAGGGCGGTGCAAAGGCGTTTCACCACAAGGGGCGTGAAATCCAGATCGACACTGTCCGCAATCTCAAAAATAAAGCACAGCATCCGGTAAGTTTTGTATCGCTTCACTGCGGCACTAAGGCGGGCTGCACGCTTCGGGTAGTCCCAGGTATCGTCACGATAGCGAAGCAATTCGGTTTCATAATCACCGGCCAGATCGTTACGGGTGTATGCAAAATGGCTGAAAAAATGGGCTCGTGCCAGCTCTGTTGATGAGTCATTGTTCATAGGACACTCCATTAATTAATGCTAATGTATGCGTACGTTAGCATTAATTAATGTGTTTTGCGACAGATAACGGGCTCGTTTCTCATCTCCTGTTTCTCAAGGGCTTACCAAAGAATGTCTGAACCATAACTGAAGGCAGGGCAATGGCCACCTTCGGCTACGGTGAGGAGTTCACGCGTGCTGATGCCTGTCTGTACTTCATCCTGGCGTACTGTCTGAAATTTCTAATAAATTCTGAATCATAAGCATCGGCGAACTGAACACTGTATTACCTGAGTCTGCGATTTTTGCATTGAGTGTTAAACCTTTAATCTGGAGAGTAAATCCGGAACTTACACGTGATAAAAGCTAACTTAGCTCTTGAGCTAAGTTAGCTTTTAAACTAACATATAAGGCGTTAATCAGGGAACAAAATAAATGTTTACTATCATTTTTCATGATGAAGCTGAAAAAGAGTTTGTTGCCCTGCCTGCTGCGATCCGTGCAAAAATGTCGCGCATACTCATGAAGCTGGAAGCAAACCCTCGCCAGCTTCATGAGCCGGACACAAAGCCGCTTGGGAACGGTCTTTTCGAAATACGGACAATGGGTACTGATATCGCACGTGGACTTTGGGTGTATCAGAGCGGAGAGCGCATTTTTCTGCTCCGGATTTTCATCAAAAAATCGCCCAAAACTCCTCCGGGAGAGATAGAGCAGGCACTTCGTAGATTAGAGGAGATGCAAAATGAAATATAAAACCCTTAGCCAGATACATGCCGAATCGATGAGCGATCCTGAATACAGTGCGGCATATGAGGCCGAAGAATCCTCAGAGCAGCTTCGGGAAACATTAGCGACATGGCGAAAAGAGGCCGGGCTGACGTCGGCACAGGTTGCAGAGCGTATGGGTATCAAAGCGCCCACTATCTCGCGTATGGAGAAGAACGCTTCACGGATGAGCATCCACACGCTGGTTCGTTATGCCAGAGCCTGCGGCGTTAACTTTAAAATTCAGCAGGTTTAACGATAAAAGGCGGGAATTCCTGGTGCCTTCTGAAGGCAATCTGACTCGCCCTGGTGAGTTCCTGTTTCTGCACCAAACACTCCGCCTGGTGCAATAATTTTATTCATTTGTCCTGCCCGACAGCTGAAAAGGCCGCGCGCCTGCGGCGCGGAAAGACAAGGCTGCGCTGACGCGCCGCCTGTCTTTCTCCACCCCGATTTTCCTGTTTTCTCCCTGCTACGGCTTCTCTCTCTGCTCCTCTCTCTGCTGCTGATCGGCTTCCTGCTGCCTTCTCTGCTGCGATGATGCCTGTTCTAAAAGAATAACTTCAACATACAGCTGGCCCCCTTCGGCTCCTGATCCGCTGCGCGGTTCAGTCGTCGAGCCCCACTCCGCCAGGGCAGCTGCTATGCACCCGCCAGGCTCCGCCGAACCCGCGGGGCGGTTTCGGGCTAACGCTTGGGTCTGATGGCTGACGTCAAGGGCGCGCTTGCTGCGTCCGTTCCGGTCGCACCGCTTTCACCGTGCCGGCGATAAAGCTGCCGGCACTCTGATGGCGCCACGCCGTTCCGTCGTGTCGGGTGTGTTCATTCTCATCCCTTGCCCTGGTGAGTCATCTCTCATCCGTTCCCCGGCGGAGGGCTGGACGTAGCACCGTCGCGTCGTCATCCAAGGGGTGAAATGAACGCCGACAAAAACTTTTTGCCAGGAGCCGCAAAAAGTTTTTGTCTCCGCCCCTTGACGTATAGGAAATCGAAACCATCCATACACCCCGAACATGGTGGTTGAAAATTAACCACACTTTGATTCGTGAGCCATAAGGTCAGTCTGTGCCTCTCAAGCTGGTGGTTATTTGTGCTTTTTATGGTTATTTTTCAGGCTGACAGAGTACGCGTGAGGGATCTTCCCTGCGTCAGGCCGGGATATACCTCATCAGACTGATATCCCGCGCGTGGATTTTCAGTCCCTGTACATTCAGGCCGACCACCGCGCGGTGGTACACCATTCTCCCGCCGCACAGCACGCATTCGAACGGGTCACGCCGCAGGAACTGCTTACTCATCTGCACGTAGCAGACCTTCGGCACCGGCTCCGGTTTTTCCATCCCCAGCGCACGGTAGACCACCGGCAGCTTTTCTCCACATACCCGGTTGGACACAAAGCCAAAGTACCGCACCATCCGGAAGAACTTTTCCGGGATGTGCTGTTTCAGCCGCGCCACGATTTCCTGCTGTGTCAGCGTCTCTGTGGCCTGCTCACCCGTTTTGTGGTCGTGGTAGCGGAAGCTCAGCGTGGCACCGCCGGCATAGTGCGCCAGCCGGGAGCCCGCTATCGGCGGTTTTTTCAGATATCGGCCCAGGTATTTCACGGTATTTTTGCCCCCGGCCGTCTTTTTTGACATGTACACGTGCCAGTAGTCGCCGCCCGCGGTCAGTATCAGGCTGCGCCATTGTGCTTCAGTGGTGATATGTGACAACGAAGGAGGGGTTGCGACGCCTTCGTACCAGACGCTCAGTAACATCTGGCGAATATTCCACATCCAGCGGGCGCGCATGGCGTCCTTACGGAAGCTGATTTTCTTCCACTTTCCGTGCTCATTGATGCCGCCGCAGGCGACGGAAACGTGAGCATGGGGATGCCAGTTGAGTCGTCTTCCGTACGTATGGATGGCGCAGAAAATGCCGATATCCAGCGCCCGTTTGCCGGCGGCGTACAGCAGGTTATCGACCGCGAGGCGGCAGAGGTCGTTAAGCAGCCAGCGGTTGAGCTCAAACAGGGGCCAGAGCGAATCAGAAAGGGTGAAGACCAGGTGTATCCAGTCGCAGTCCGGCAGGCGGTTAAGCTGAGCGGCAATCCACAGGTCGGTGACCTTTTTCCCTCAGGTGGGGCAGGCCCGACTGTGGCAGGCGTTGGTGATGTATTTCACATGCGGACAGCCGGCGTTATCGCAGGCGTATTCCTCCACACCGGTGATGCGGGTGCCACAGGCGAGCATCTTTGTGACGGCTTCGACTTCGTTATCTCGCAGACCGCCGGCATCGAGGAAGGAGGTCCAGCACTGGTTGGCCGTAAAGAGTTTTTTAAGCGGGCGGGGCTGAAAGCCGTCAGTAGCGGTGAGGGTCATCCGCCTGCATCTCCGCTTCGGTGGCATACAAATCGAAATGGCGGCAGGAGTGGCAGAACGACACATAGTGCCACGGGGTATCAGGGAACAAACGATAGAAATTTTCCCGGAAACACTGCGTGCAGGATAGATTATTACCGGCGACGAAATCAGCGAAAACCGACGGATATGAAAAGTTATTCTGACGTGCAACGGCTTTCAGAGCCTGCTTAACCATTTTGGTGTGAGCAATCTGATGCTCAGATGAATGCGACATGGGAGTGCTCTGCTGCAATTTGTTTTTGGAATGTCATATTCTGCCACACTTCGATTTGCAGCCGCCAGGCTGCTTAGTTCATACCAGCCCAGTTCTAAAGATATATTTTTCGCAGTCGCAATAACGACAGGAATTAGATCTTTGATTCTCTCTTCTGTCATGAAGCTACTGATACCAGCAACAGAAATTGCAGCTATGATTTTATTGGCAGCATCTTTTATGGGGGCCGCAACGCATCGGATATCCAGATTATGGTGATGCTTACAATTAGTAGAACATGTA
>CWHA01000022.1_pt1 | contig 6302 bp, 9 predicted proteins | sample 693841 | NCBI WGS metagenome assembly CWHA01 (sample SAMEA3735820, study PRJEB9488) | human gut metagenome | biome: ENVO:mammalia-associated habitat; material: ENVO:feces | place: Malawi | collected 2009-02-27 | reverse complement strand
ACGAATCCGGTAAGTAGCTAACCCCGGCGGAGGGCAACCTCCGCCATACAGGGGCTGAACTGTCTGGACATGCCTGAAGCGCTTTATGAAGGGGTTACCAGTGCGCTGGTAGCCCCTTTTTCCTGTAGACAGGAAAATAAAAAAGCCCGCACGATCGGCGGGCAAAGACACTCATCTATCTACACAGGGAGGAAATGAATCGCAAACCAGTTTAACACAGAGTATTACCGGTCATACCTGGTCACCAGTCTGAAATAGTCCAGTTCAGGAACACCTTCTATATCGCGAAACCTTCTTCATCAAGAGGGATTGGACTGTCTGACAGTTTCGTTGAAAAGCCAGCTTTACAGCTAAACAAAAACAATGGAGCATTTCCAATTGTCGTGGTATCGATATCAAACTTTTGCCGTTTTCAGCGCCTTGAGGATGTTCTCAAGCTGTCGCTTCATGCTCGCGGCACCTGTGCGAGGATGGCATGCACTGAATGGACCCTCGGTATCAGGGTCATATGTGTCTACCAGTTCCTCCAGCACAGCGATACAGTGAGATAAATGCTTGCTGGCGATATCTCTCTTTTCTTTACGCTGAGCTCCTGTATGGGGTGTTGAGGAAGCCAGGTGATCCGGTTTAACGGGCATAGTGAATCTCCTTTTCCTTATGAGTGATATCAGTTTTGGGTAGTACCGTTACCTGACATGTTGTTAAGCGCTTCTATCAGTTCAGGGGTAGCTGGTGGCAAGTCCTTAAACTCTCTTAACCAAGCTTTGATGCTTTCCGGCTCGGCTATGTAATCATTATCAATAACAGAGTTCTCAAACTGATCTGAACGCTTCATATCTTGACCTTTTATCAAAGAAATGCCGGTAGGAATGGAGAAATACGGTACATGCAAATAATAGTAAATATAGAGTGGACGTCAATACGTTCATTTGTTCGATAATTAATTTCATAAAACACAATCAGGAAAATAATTAATCCTTATTTTCCTGTCGTCTTTAATATTCCGATATGATGCATGTTAACTCACAAAAACTCTGGATGATTCTGAATGCTAGAAATGACTAAGGAATTTATAACCGCTTTAGTATGCATCTCCCGTAAGCTGTAAATAGCTTCCGGTGAGAATAAGGGGTTGATGGCCGTTATTTAATTGGTATCCTGGTGTGCATGAATGGAATATTCACTCATACCTTGCCAATATTTTTGTTAACAGGGGTTCACGAATGAAAACTCAAAACACACCAGCCACTCACAGCGACATTCTTTTTACCCATATCGTGAATACGCTGGTGGACCTTGCTAAACATGAAGGCACTCTAATGACGTTTGAAGGCCTTCTGCGGAACGGTATCGAGGTAGATGAAGAGATGATGGAAAGCATGCTGGGGGTGAGTCAGGACTCAGCTGCTCAGTGTGTGGTTCAGCTAAGGGATTGTGGCGCCATAACGAGCCCTGCGGTATATGAGATGGTTACACACGTTGAGCAACTGGCGATGCGTTTAGCCCCAGACTGGTGGAAGCTAATCGTGCCATGGTCGGTTCAGCCGCTGCGTTATTACCAGAAAGAGGCTATGGCAAAACGCGAACGATTTATTGTCCGTCATAGGGAACGGCAGTACCCCTTCCTCGTATACGTAACTGGTCAGGTAGAGTATCCGGAAGATGACCCGCTGTATGGCACGTACGTTACAGAAGGTACGTTCCTGGTAGGTAAAGCGAAAACCATACATGATGCCCTTGAATGCGCAAAAGAAGCTTTTACGCGGGGTGAATGGATTGTCCAGGATGAAGAAGGGCGGGATGAGTTCGTTGACCACCTGAGAGGACGTGACCAAGGGCCGGTGAGTTTTTCCGAAAGGACTATAGAGATCCGCGATAAGGGTGACAGGCTGGTGTTAACAGGCAATGCCCGCACACTGGAGTGGCACCGCCATTTAACCAGTCCTGATGAGATCGAAAAGATAAAAGCACAGCAAAAAGACCTCTATCAGAAAGCAAGCTATGAGAGTGGCTGGGACAACTACGAGACTGCACGACAGCTGCGGCGGCAAGCTGAACAGTTATCTCTCGGTTTTGTTGAAGAATGCTGGCGTAACCATCCGGAAGTAATTCAGGCGGTAGAGAAGTCCGAGTATCCGGTGTTTATAGATGAGGAGATGGCTCTTTTTAATGCAGATCAGGATGCTGGTATTGACTGATGGTCAGCTGGTGGCCGACGCGAACATAATGAACCGGAATCGACCGGAACAGGTGTTGCTGACCGGTTGGCTGTCTATGGCAACCACTTAAGATCATTTCTCCTGAATACAAATTCTCCGGTACTGAGACACCGGCTGAGCCAAACGAAACGGACAATCAGGAAAAATATTATGCTCGTTACTTGTGCCCGATCAATCTACTGCTGGGTCAAAAACTCTGTGGCATATTCAACAGTGTCGAGAGAGGCACATCCCGACATGCCAAAAAACCGGCGATCATCGACACCGTTGATCCTGAAAGGGACAAGAGTTCCTGTATAGCCTATCTGGACGTTTAGTTCTTCAATCACTATGTCCCGACGCTCCAGCTGTGGCTTAGAGAAAATGCGCTCTCTGTTCACGAGTATGTCCTGAATGACGGCATCGGTTGCCTGACCCGCTGTAACCGAGGGACAGGCCTTGATATCTGCTCTGAGCGATGCTTTCGACTCAAAATAATACAGCGCGATAAGTCCGCACAGCAGCAACACAATGCCCGCCATACCCAGACCAACACCCTTCAGGAACCTGGACATACAACATCACCAATAGCATATGGATGAGAACAAGAAAGAATCCAGAAATTTGCCATAAACATACAGTGTAATCCAGTCCAGAAAATGACAATAAACAGCAGCCGGTTCCCGGCAGGCTTCTGTCTTATCAGCAACCAGGAACGATAGGTTTATCATTTTGCCGCTATCTGTCGCGCTGAATTCAAAATGCCTGGAGAGGGTTGAATGTTGAATTAGAGTAAAGGAAAAAAATATCCTGGAATGGCAAAATCCAACAGTTAAGGGGATAGGGCGCTACATGGCTACTGTAAGATGTTGTTTGAAACCCGAAAATAAGAGATTCGAGCATGAAGATAAATATAAAGGATGCCCCGTCCAGGTCAGAAACCATAATCCGCAATATTGTTTACGCTGTAAGAGCAACGGCGATAATGACGGAATATTATCTGCGCTCATTCCCGGTCGTGTTTTTTTATGTACTGATAGGATTTGCATTAGCATTTGATTCCACGGAGGTACCTTTGGCTACCCTGCTGCAACAAGGAATGTTAACTAACATTCTGACCTGTTCGGTTATGGGTAACCTCCTCTGGCTGGGTGTTAATTTGGCATTAAGAGGGGACTCCGTTTTCAAAAACCTGTGAGCGGCTGATCAACGCTCTCTGTGCCAAAAGTTACTTTCTGAATAACTCGTCAAAGAATGGGAAATATCATGCGCTGCAAAATTAGCAAAACCTCGATCTCACTTATTTGTCTGATGCTGGTGGCCACCTCTGCGGAAGCTGGGTATAAATCCAATCGGTCTTCCTACAAATCATCCTTCCGCCCATCGACCATTACCAAGTCGTACACCTCTTCAACCAGAAGCCAGGCAAGCCGCACTGTTAACGATACGCCAGCACCGGCTAGCACCAAGCCACTGACCACCAGCCAGAAAGCGATGATTGCAGGTTCTGGAGCCGCATTAACGGTCGGGGCAGTTTCCGCGTCCTCGGGGAATAAACCGTCAGTTAGCACCTCCGGGAAGGTGAAGAACCTGGCTGGTGGGTATGCTGTTGTCAGTAGTCGATCTCAGACCAAGGGAGATAACGAAGGTGCTGCTACAGGCGCTACGCCAAAGAAATCAGTGAGCGGGTCGGAGCTGGTGGCTACAAAGGGGACAATTTCCACGGCAAGACCTCCGTCCGGGAAATCGTCGTCTGTCCCGCCGTCTCAGAGCATTCCAGGAAGTTCTGAGCGGGGCTCTTCATCTGTAAAGTTCATCCCTCCTTCACAGAACCTTGTAAGTAACATCATAGAGAAAGGTAACAGTAATCATTTCGGTTTCTCGCATCTTGCGATGCTGTACTGGCTAACGAGCAGCAGCAACAGCCATGCATCCTCGCTTACATCCAGCGACAAAGAGTGGATTCAGCAACAGATTGAAGAGCAGGAAAGTAGCGGTGCAAGCCGCGAGGCAGCTATCAATGAGCTCAAAGCTGCCGGGGTAGATACCTCATCGATGACGGTTGCGGATAACAGCCAACACGCGTCGACTGTCTCCTTTTCCTACGATATGCCGACAGAATTAAAGGCGGGTAAGGTCTGGACGTTCGTTGTAAATGCCACATGGAATGATAAAAAACAGGCTCCGTCATGCGAGTTGCAAGGGGCAAAATTTATGGCAGACAAAGACAAGTTATACGGCATGTGGAAAGCACCTGAAACTGTTGGGCAGAAAACGCAAATGAAGTGTAAAGCGTTTGGTGTGGAAGAAATTAAAACGCTGGTGTCTGTCTGACTGGACAAACATTGCCAGCTGCTGATGGGGGAGCCATGCGGTTCCCTTTATCGCTCATCGTAAAGTAAGAAATTTAGTACCAACAAATTTCGCAACTAACTTTTGGACGATTAGTTTAGCCTCAACCATTTTTTTAAGAAATTTGGGATTATAAGACTTGGTCTTCTCTTATTCAGGAATGCATTATCCCATTGCTGCAAATAGTCATCTCTGAAGACTACGCCCCAATGCTGTTTACCATCTAATTCGCGAGTTCTTAAAGCATAATCATAAATGTCTATTAGAATATCGATTGATGAGTCCCATATTTCATTAGTAAATTCAATCCCTTCTCGCGCTGCGAGTTGAGGGTAAAAGTGTTGAAGGCCGATGGCATACTCGGGCTTGCAGTATTCAACAAGAAAACCGTTAAAGATGCCAGGTGAGTAAACTCTATCGTATCCACCATGCCATAATGTTAAAGAATTCAACCAATTTATTGCTTCCAGGTCTTCCATGTCCTCTAGCAAGACACCAGATTGTATGCCCTGTTCTCGGCAATCTAACACTGAAGCTACGTTCTCCATAAGCATTGTATATGCTTCTGTTGGTTTCATTATTTTTAAATCCATCAATTAGACCATCCTTTAGAAATCTAACAGTGCCTTTAATGTAGACATCGTCTGTAATAATCCCAAAACACAACGAAGCTCATAATCTGTTATAAGATAACGTAGGTCAAGGACCGGTAAGAGAAAGTAGTCAATACTCTACTGACCGGCTTAAACCTGTTCACCAGTGGGTAAACCAGTAAGCACGACATTCAACGGGAAAAGTAACTTTTGGGATGCCCCGGTAAGACGATTTCCTTAAACAGGAGCCGAAAATGTATAGCCGTTTCATGAACGATCCACTTGATGAGGAATACCTGCTTTCCCCTGGTATTGTGGGTTCCTATGCTGATGGTGAAATCCCGGCAGAAGAGATTGAGGTAAGGGATGCGGTAATACGATTCAAAGTCACAGGAGATCAGGTGTTGTCCATGAACCTGTTCCACAGGCTGTTTCATTACCAGCGTTACAGGGAGGTTAGGGCATCATTCAACAAAAGCAGGTTAGCGCTGGTGGACGTGGTTAATCGTTCCCCATTTCACAAAGCAGCAATGCGGCGTATCTACAGTGATTTGCCAGAGCAAAGCATTGCCCGTAGGGTTCTGGGTGATTTCATTGGATAGCGTTCGCTGACCGGGAGGAAGTCGTTGCACAATAACGATATGTATATATGACCAGGCATTCAGATATAACGATTACTTCAATTGTCATCCGGTATGGCTCATTCTCGCCGTAGTGATGCTGTTATGCAGGCTATAAGATAAAAATACCTGCAGCTGGTGGGCGGAGGTATCTACATCAGCAAATTGTGGTCGTAAAGGACCTGGCTCGATCGTAAACGCGTGAATGTATATGACAGGACGTCGCCGTTCATATCGGCCCCTGCCCGGAGACGGTGACTCCCCCTGATATCCCGGTCGGCAATCACCACAAAAGGCACTTTTCATCAACGGACCTCACCGAGGTAATTCATCAATGCGCCACATAATTTCTGGTTGTTTATGAATACCCGATCACCTGAATCTTGTTGCTAAATACCCACCAAAAGCACCGGTAACAAAAACTCGCAATAAACATGGTTCCAGACCCGGATACAATGCCGATTTAAGTCACTTTTTTTGGGGCGCGGGAAAATCACTTTGTTGTATGTTTGAAAAAGGGGGCTTTGAGGAGGCTTTCC
>CWHA01000043.1_pt1 | contig 9275 bp, 4 predicted proteins | sample 693841 | NCBI WGS metagenome assembly CWHA01 (sample SAMEA3735820, study PRJEB9488) | human gut metagenome | biome: ENVO:mammalia-associated habitat; material: ENVO:feces | place: Malawi | collected 2009-02-27 | reverse complement strand
CCTGGTAAAGTGCGCCGACGGCAGCGGGGCTACCGCGGCCAGCTGGCCATGCTTAGCGCGCAGCTCGGCAATCGGCCCGAAATCAAGCGCCCGCAGCGGGCAGGACTCGACGCAGATCGGCTTTTTCCCCTCGGCGACGCGCTCATGGCAACCGTCGCACTTGGTCATGTGGCCCTTGTCGGCGTTGTACTGCGGGGCGCCGTACGGGCAGGCCATATGGCAGTAGCGGCAGCCAATGCACACCTCTTCGTTGACCACGACAAAACCATCTTCACGCTTGTGCATTGCCCCGCTCGGACAGACCTTGGTGCAGGCCGGATCTTCGCAGTGGTTACAGGCGATGGAGAGGTAATAAGCAAAAACGTTCTGATTCCAGACACCGTTATCCTCCTGCCAGTCGCCACCGGCATACTCATAGATGCGGCGGAAGCTGACCTCCGGGGTCAGGTTCTTGTAATCCTTACAGGCCAGTTCGCAGGTCTTGCAACCGGTGCAACGGGCGGAATCAATAAAAAATCCATACTGAGTTGTCATCGGTTACTCCTTACAGCTTCTCAACCTGGACGAGGTTGGTATGCGACGGGTTCCCCTTCGCCAGCGGCGACGGACGCTGGGTGGTCAGCACGTTAATGCTGCCCGCCTGATCCACCCGTGAAGCGTCCGGGTTATACCAGGCCCCTTCCCCCAGCGCGACAACGCCCGGCATCATGCGCGGCGTCACCTTCGCTTCAATATGCACTTCTCCGCGGTCGTTGAAGATGCGAATGCGATCGCCGTTGGCAATGCCGCGTTGCTTCGCGTCGATCGGGTTAATCCACATCTCCTGCCGACAGGCGGCCTTCAGTACATCGACGTTGCCGTAAGTTGAGTGAACGCGCGATTTATAGTGGAAGCCGGTCAGCTGTAGCGGGTATTTCGCCGTCAATGGATCGTTGTAGTTTTCGAAGCCCGGGGTGTAGATCGGCAGTGGATCGATAACATCCCCTTCCGGCAGCTCCCAGGTGGCCGCGATTTTCGCCAGCGCCTGCGAGTAGATTTCGATCTTGCCCGACGGCGTGGTCAGCGGATTGGCCTGCGGATCCTCGCGGAAGGCTTTGTAGGCCACATGGTGTCCTTGCGGATCGCGCTGCTTATAAATGCCCTGCTGGCGGAAGGTGTCGAAATCTGGTAGGTCAGGGATCGCTTTCTGCGACTGTTCATACAGATGGCGCATCCAGCCTTCCTGGGTACGGCCTTCGGTAAACTGCTGCTCCACACCGAGGCGTTTTGCCAGCTCGGTGGTCATCTCATAGATAGTTTTGCATTCGAAACGCGGCTTGATGGCCTGATCGGCAAAGATGATGTAGGACATGTTGCCGCAGGAGGCATCCAGCGCGAAATCCATCTGCTCGGAGGCGGTGCAGTCCGGCAGCAGAATATCGGCGTATTTCGCGGACGAGGTCATATGGCAATCGATGACTACGATCATCTCGCACTTCTTGTCGTCCTGCAGGATCTCGTGGGTACGGTTGATCTCTGAGTGCTGGTTAATCAGGCAATTGCCCGCATAGTTCCAGATCATTTTGATCGGCACGTCGAGCTTATCTTTGCCACGAACGCCGTCGCGCAGCGCGGTCATTTCCGGACCACGCTCGATAGCGTCGGTCCACATAAACATCGAGATACTGGTCTGAACCGGATTCTCCAGCGTCGGCATGCGCTCAAAGGGCAGGCTGTAAGAGCCCTCGCGCGCGCCGCTGTTGCCGCCGTTGATCCCGACGTTACCCGTCAGGATAGCGAGCATCGAGATAGCCCGGGTGGCGATTTCGCCGTTGGCGTGACGCTGCGGCCCCCAACCCTGGCTGATATAGGCCGGTTTGGCGGTGGCAATTTCGCGCGCCAGTTTAACAATGCGTTCGCGCGGAATACCGGTAATCGTCGAGGCCCACTCCGGCGTTTTGGCGATACCGTCCGTGCCCTGGCCAAGAATGTAAGCTTTGTAGTGACCATTGGCTGGCGCACCGGCGGGCAGCGTTTTCTCGTCGTATCCCACGCAGTATTTATCGAGGAACGGCTGATCGACCAGATTCTCGGTGATCATCACCCACGCCAGACCCGATACCAGCGCCGCATCGGTGCCGGGGCGAATCGGGATCCATTCATCTTCACGCCCGGCGCCGGTGTCGGTATAGCGCGGATCGATGATGATCATCCGGGCATTGGATTTCTGCCGCGCCTGTTCAAGGTAGTATGTCACCCCGCCGCCGCTCATCCGCGTTTCGCCGGGGTTATTGCCGAACAGCACCACCAGCTGGCTGTTTTCAATATCCGATGGACTATTGCCGTCGGCCCAGCCGCCGTAGGTATAATTGAGGCCCTCGGCAATCTGCGCCGAAGAGTAATCGCCATAGTGGTTCAGATAACCGCCGCAGCAGTTCATCAGACGGGCAATCAGCGTTTTTCCTGGCGGCCAGGAACGAGTCAGCGTGCCGCCGAGCGTACCGGTGCCGTAGTTCAGATAGATGGATTCGTTGCCGTATTCTTTAATCAGCCGCTGCATATTGCTGGCGATAGTATCGAACGCCTCTTCCCAGCTGATTTGCTCGAATTTCCCTTCCCCGCGTTTGCCAACGCGCTTCATCGGGTACTTCAGGCGATCCGGGTTATAGACGCGGCGGCGCATCGAACGCCCGCGCAGGCAGGCGCGGACCTGGTGCAAACCGTCATAGTTATCGTCACCGGTATTATCGGTTTCGACGTATTTAATCGCGCCATCCACCACGTGCATGCGCAGCGGGCAGCGGCTGCCGCAGTTGACGGTACAGGCACTCCAGACCACCTTCTCGTTGGCGGGTGCCGGCGTATCGGCGGCATGCGCCAGTCGGGTAAAGGGTAATGTTAGTGCGTTGCTGGCCAGCGCCAGGCCGCCTATTGCCGTGGTTTTCATCAGACCACGGCGGCTTACCTCAGCAGCCAGTAAAGCATCGGGGGCTTTAATTTTCATGGATACTCGCTTTGGTTGCTCACAATAAACTGACAAGCGCTATATAGTCATATATATATTGCTTTGAAATATTATTGGTTTTTTATGCTGATTTAATCCAAAGGGAGTATCACTGCATTCGTAGAATGGATTATTGCCCGGTATCAATAAGGGCGTAAAAAAAGCGCCCGCAGGCGCTTTTAAAAGAGAGGAAGAAAAAATTACCCGATATATTCGAGGCCACGCATATACGGGCGCAGAATTTCCGGGATCTCAATACGGCCATCGGCCTGCTGATAGTTTTCCATCAGCGCCACCAGGGTACGACCTACCGCCAGACCAGAACCATTCAGAGTATGAACGAGGCGAGTCTTCTTGTCGGACTTGCTGCGGCAGCGGGCCTGCATACGACGCGCCTGGAAATCCCAGACGTTAGAGCAGGAAGAGATTTCACGGTAGGTGTTCTGCGCCGGAACCCACACTTCCAGGTCGTAGGTTTTGCAGGCGCTGAAGCCCATATCGCCGGTGCACAGCGCGACCTTACGGTACGGCAGACCCAGCAGCTGCAGCACTTTCTCGGCGTGACCGGTCATCTCTTCCAGCGCGGCCATGGAGTCTTCCGGACGCACGATCTGCACCATTTCAACTTTGTCGAACTGGTGCATGCGGATCAGACCGCGGGTGTCGCGACCATAGGAACCGGCTTCAGAGCGGAAGCACGGCGTATGGGCGGTCATTTTGATCGGCAGGTCGTCTTCGTCGATGATTTCATCGCGTACCAGGTTGGTCAGCGGCACTTCCGCCGTCGGGATCAGCGCGTAGTTGCTGCTGTCGGCTTCTTCTTCCAGCGGACGAGTATGGAACAGGTCGCCAGCGAATTTCGGCAACTGGCCGGTGCCATACAGCGTGTCCTGGTTCACCAGGTACGGGACATAGTTTTCGCTATAGCCATGCTGTTCGGTGTGCAGATCCAGCATGAACTGCGCCAGGGCGCGGTGCAGACGGGCCAGCTGGCCTTTCATCACCACAAAACGCGAACCAGTCAGCTTAACGGCGGCGGCAAAATCCAGCCCCCCGTGCATTTCCCCCAGCGTCACGTGATCGCGCACTTCAAAATCGAACTGGCGCGGCGTGCCCCAGCGGCTGACTTCAAAGTTGTCGTTTTCGTCACGGCCAACCGGCACATCATCATGAGGAATATTCGGGATCGCCAGCGCGATATCGCGAATTTCCGCCAGCAGCGTTTCCAGCTCGGACTTTGCAGCATCCAACTGTTCGCCGAGTTTGTTCACTTCCAGGCGTAATGGCTCGATGTCTTCCCCGCGCGCTTTCGCCTGGCCAATGGATTTCGATCGGGAGTTACGCTCCGCCTGCAGGTTTTCCGTTTGCACCTGCAGAACTTTACGACGCTCTTCAAGCGCGCGAAGTTTATCTACATCCAGCTTAAAGCCCCGGCGTGCCAGTTTTTCTGCGACTGCGTCTGGCTCGGTACGCAGCAGATTGGGATCGAGCATGCTTATCCTGTGCTTATCGAATTAAATAAAGAAAAGTGGCCGCAGACTACGACCACGGAAATAGAGTAATAACCTTACCGCAACGCCTCAATTAGCGGTAGCGTTTTATCGGGCTATTTTGATCCTGTTCAGCGAGCCAGGCGAGCTTTTCGCCAATTTTGCCCTCAAGCCCCCGGTTTGTCGGGTGATAATAGCGCGTTTGCGCCATTTCCTGCGGGAAGTACTGCTCGCCGGCGGCGTAGGCGTTGGGTTCGTCATGAGCGTAACGATACTCCTGTCCGTAACCCATCTCTTTCATCAGCTTCGTCGGCGCATTGCGCAGATGCACCGGAACGTCGTAGTCAGGACGATCCCGCGCGTCGGACAGCGCCGCTTTAAAGGCGGTGTAGACGGCGTTACTTTTCGGCGCGCAGGCCAGATAGACAATGGCCTGGGCAATCGCCCGTTCGCCTTCCGCCGGCCCGACGCGGGTAAAGCAATCCCACGCCGAAATGGCGACCTGCATCGCCCGTGGGTCGGCGTTGCCGACATCTTCCGAGGCTATCGCCAGACAGCGGCGGGCAACGTACAGCGGATCGCCGCCGGCGGTGATGATCCGCGCATACCAGTAAAGTGCCGCATCCGGCGCGCTACCGCGCACCGACTTATGCAGAGCAGAAATCAAATCGTAGAACCGGTCGCCTTTGTTATCAAAGCGCGCGCTGCGCTCGCCAGCGATCTCGGTCAGCAGTTCCGCCTTCAGCACCCGCTTGCCCGAGTCATCGCTCTCGGCCATATCAGCCATCATTTCCAGGGTATTCAGCGCCCGCCTCGCGTCGCCGTTCACCAGTTCGGCGATGGCCTTGCGGGTCTCTTCCGGCAGAATAATATCCTGCCCGCCGTAGCCGCGGGACTTATCGTTCATCGCCTGGTCAAGCACCCGCTCGATATCGTCGGTGGTCAGCGATTTCAGTAAGTAGACGCGGGCGCGGGAGAGCAGCGCTGAATTAAGCTCAAAGGAGGGGTTTTCGGTGGTCGCGCCAATAAAAGTGATGGTGCCGTCTTCAATATGGGGCAGAAAGGCATCCTGCTGGCTTTTATTAAAGCGATGCACTTCGTCAACAAACAGGATGGTCCGCCGGCCGGCGTTGCGATTTTGCCGCGCGCGCTCAATAGCCTCGCGAATCTCTTTCACCCCTGAGGTCACCGCCGAGATCCGTTCGACATCGGCGCTGGCGTAGCGGGCAATCACTTCCGCGAGGGTGGTCTTGCCGGTGCCCGGCGGCCCCCAGAGGATCATTGAATGCAGATGCCCGGCTTCAATCGCCCGCGGCAGGGGTTTACCCGGCGCCAGCAGATGCTGCTGGCCAATATACTGCGCTAAATTTTCTGGCCGCATGCGAGCGGCCAGAGGTTGAAACGCGTTGTCGGAAAAATCGAGCGACAGATTGCTCACTTTCGCCTCTACTTACGTTGATCGTCCACCGTCACCCCTTTCGGCGGCGTAAAGGTGAACTTAGATGCGTCGACGGCGCCGTTCTGCTGCGACTTCAGCTGATAGCTGCTGCGCTGGTCATCCTGCTCGACGGCGCTGAACTGATGGATGGTGCCGTCCCGACCGACGTTGATCGTGAACTGCTTCAGGTTACCGCTGCCGCTTTTCGGCGTCAGCACAAAATCATCGCCGTTTTGTTTGATATTGTACTGCTGCCAGTCACTGGACTGGTTGCGGGCAATCAGCATAAACGGCGTGTTGCTGGTAGCATCTTTCAGCCAGGTCGCCGTAGCCTGCTCAACGAACGGGTTGTAGAACCACAGCGTTTTGCCATCCGAGACAAGAACGCTTTCATCTGGCTGGGTCATATGCCAGTTAAACAGGTTCGGACGTTTTACCCACAGGTCGCCCTGTCCGTCCTGGACGGCGTTACCGCTGCCGTCGGTGACTTTCTGCGTGAAGCTGGCATGGAAACTGCTCACTTTATCAAGACGGCTTTTTAAGTCACTGGCCGCATCTGCCCAGACCTGGCTGACGACCATACCAGACAGTAATGCACAGGTGATTGCGAGTTTTTTCATTGTTATTCCTTAATGTGCGTCACTCCCGACGCGGGAGCCTCTTCTGTCCCTAATGTAGGACCGCCGACGGCGGCGGAACAGAAGAATTGGCTGATTTTGCGCTTATTTACCCAACTTTGCACTCATTCAAAGGGCGGCGGCGCCAGCACTTCGCGGTTACCGTTATGGCCCTGTTCGCTGACGATCCCCTGCGCTTCCATCTGTTCGATAATGCGTGCTGCACGGTTATAGCCAATGCGGAACTGACGCTGGACCCCGGAAATCGACGCTTTGCGCTTCTCAGTCACAAAACTGACCGCTTGATCGAACAGCGGGTCCAGCTCTTCACCACCGTCGAAACCACCGCCGCCGCCTTCGCTTTCGCTGTCGGAGGTAATACCATCGACGTACTGCGGACGGCCGCGGGCTTTCCAGTCCTGAACCACAGCGTGGACCTCCTGGTCGCGTACAAATGCCCCGTGGACGCGCACCGGCGTGGTAGAGTTCGGTCCGGAGTAAAGCATATCCCCCATACCCAGCAGCGATTCCGCGCCGCCCTGATCGAGAATGGTACGCGAGTCAATTTTACTCGACACGGTAAAGGCGATGCGCGTCGGAATGTTGGCCTTAATCAGGCCGGTAATAACATCTACCGACGGACGCTGCGTCGCCAGCACCAGGTGGATCCCCGCCGCACGCGCTTTTTGCGCCAGACGGGCAATCAGCTCTTCCACCTTCTTGCCGACGGTCATCATCAGGTCGGCGAACTCGTCCACCAGCACCACGATATACGGCAGTTTTTCCAGCACCGGATGTACGGCATCCATGCTGTCGCCCGGCTTCCAGTACGGATCCGGAATCGGACGCCCCATGCGCGCGGCCTCGGCGATCTTCTCGTTATAGCCCGCCAGGTTACGCACGCCCAGCGCTGACATCAGCTTGTAGCGGCGCTCCATCTCGTTGACGCTCCAGCGCAGCGCATTGGCGGCGTCTTTCATGTCGGTGACCACTTCCGTCAGCAGATGCGGAATACCTTCGTAGACCGACAGCTCGAGCATTTTCGGGTCGATCATGATGAAACGCACATCTTCCGGCTGCGCTTTGTAGAGCATGCTGAGGATCATGGCGTTCACACCGACTGACTTACCGGAACCGGTAGTACCGGCAACCAGCAGGTGCGGCATTTTCGCCAGGTCAGCTACCACCGGGTCGCCAGCGATATCTTTACCCAGCACCACGGTCAGCGGCGATGGGTTATCGCGGAACTTGGCGTTGTCGAGCACTTCACGCAGATAGACGGTCTGACGCTTTTTATTCGGCAGCTCAAGACCGACATACGGTTTACCCGGGATCACTTCCACCACGCGCACGGCAACCGTCGACAGCGAACGCGCCAGATCGCGTGACAGGTTAGAGATTCGAGCCGCTTTGACGCCAGGCGCCAGATTCAGTTCGAAGCGGGTGATCACCGGCCCCGGCGAGTAGTTCACCACATCCGCTTTAATGCGGAAATCGGCCAGACGTGCTTCCACCAGTCGCGCCATCTGCTCGAGAGCAAAGGTATCCACCGGCTCGACTTCACTGGGTGGTGGGGTTAACAGATCCAGCGACGGCAACGGCGTGGTCGGTCTTTGCAGCGGACGGCTATCGCCATTGCGCATCAGCAGCGGGTGGATCAGGCTCTCCTGCGGCGCGGGCGCGGCAGGCTGATGCCCCTGCGGGGCAACCGGCTGTTGCTGCTGCACGGGCTGCGGTGCAGTCTGGTAAGGCTGCGGCGGCACTGGCTGAGGGTGTACCGGCTGGTGCTGCGCAGGTTGATAACCCTGCTGCGGAGCGGCGGCCGGTTGTTGATAGTGCGGGGCCGGTTGTTGCGGCTGGACTTCCGGCGTCGGCGTAAACAGCGGCTCGCTCGGCCCCTCATTGACAAGCGTTTTCATCGGCGAGAATTCATAATCCGCCGGCGAGAACGGATTAGCGCCCGGCGGCTGCTCAGCGGCGTAGCGCTGCTGCTGGGTGGCGGCAAACTGGCGCGCCAGCTCCGCTTCCGCCGCAGTGTCGGCGTCATCGTCATCAGTCGCGTTATCGTCTTCCCAGCGATGGCCATAGCGCTGCTGCTGGGTGGCGGCGAACTGGCGAGCCAGTTCATCCTGCTCCATAGCATCCGCTTCCTCATCCGAGAGCAGCTCATCGTCATAATGGGGGTCGCGCTCCGCCTGCCGCGCACGCTGTTCCGCCTCCCGTTGCGACGGTAGCTTGATGCCGTAAGAGGCCAGCTCCCGACGCGTCGGGACACGAACGCGGTTTGGTCGCGGTAGTTTTGGACCAATACCTTCTTTCACCTGGACCCGCGGTCCGCTGGATGCCGGGCTGAACAATGGCGCAGCCGCAGCGGATGCGGCCGTCGCCGAGGTTGCCGCCGCCGCGCCGCCGCTGGCGGCCGTTGCCTGATGCACCCCTGCCGCGACCGCAGAGACCACGGTTGTCTCCACTGGCGGTTTGGACGAGGAGGCTGGCGGCGTCAGCGGTTTAGTGGCAATCGGGCTTTCCGGCTCCGGAATTGGCTGATACCAGGAGGCCAGCAGCTCGCGTTCACGTGCCCGCTTCTCTTCGACTTCTTCGAAGTAATAGAGCGGTGGACGTTTCACCTCTTCCGGCGCAACCTCTGGTTCTGGCTCAGGTGACGGCACTGGCGCGCTTTGCGGCTGATACGCCTGCGGCGCAGGCTGAGCGGCATGCGGATCGTAAGTCGGCTGCTGATACGGCGC
>CWHA01000021.1_pt2 | contig 20944 bp, 16 predicted proteins | sample 693841 | NCBI WGS metagenome assembly CWHA01 (sample SAMEA3735820, study PRJEB9488) | human gut metagenome | biome: ENVO:mammalia-associated habitat; material: ENVO:feces | place: Malawi | collected 2009-02-27 | reverse complement strand
GCATATTCGCTTTTGCTGGAACTGAATCAACACACTTATCTGCCGGTGGTTAATGCCGAGTTTGATATCTGTGTCATCAGCTGCGGTAAGGAGTGGTGGCGCTTCAGGCTGGTTGATGTGAAATCTGATGAACGTCAGGAAGGAATGGTAGCCCGGACGGCATACCGGCTAAACCAGTCAATGGGGATCGCTGAGCAGATGGTTAACATGATCCGCGCCTGGCAGTCCGTTCCGTACCTTAATCCTCCTGCATCCGACTACTTTAGCTAAACAGGGCCCGCTGGTGGCCCTGTGCATATAGAACGGTGGAAAATGGATGTGAGCTATTCACGATACTGCTTGTGAATGACCTCTGAGCGTTTACGCGAAAATAATTTTATCAGAGCACGGAAGAACAGGGTGGTAGTCAGTAACGTAAAATAGGTTACCCTGTGCTGTACAGATATTGGTTGTCGGTGTTTCAGTTTCAGTGAATACACGTGTCCCAGGTCGGTCAGCAGCGTCTGCGGCAGCATTGCTTTACGCAGGTCATTTTCGATCCAGCCAGTCTCCTCAACACTAAACACAGGTTCAGTATCGTACGCGGTGAACTTGTTCCCGAGGTCATCACAATTACAGCACAACCACTCAGGTGCAGGGTCTGCCATGAACTTACTGCGGCCCGTCAGTAACACAACATTGATGATACCCTTCTCATCCCGCTTTATGGCCCGACACACTCCGGATATGTGGGTTTTGTTCTGAACAAACGGGTTTAACATCTTATGTTTCGCTTTACCGAAACCGTATACAACCGTCCACGTTTTATCATCGAGAGCACCATAAATGTCACCGGTATAGTTTTTCTCTTCGATAATGAAAATACCCTTCGTGCTAATAAAGATATGGTCTATCTGCGTTGTCTGGGAGGCGTTGAGGGGTAGGGTAATGTCAGAAACAAGTGTCCCCTCAAGGTCCGCTAACACCCTCTTTAATGCATTTCGTGTGCGCTGCTCGCTGAACATGTTACTGATAAGCGGCCAGACACACAGAATGATGCATGACAGAATCAGCATGACGAACACAAGAAAAATGGTCGACAACATGGTCAGGTCCATCTCTACCTCACAGTGCTGGTGGTGTTAAGCGCACTGGATAAAGCCTCTTTAACGTTCACGTCCAGTGACAATCCTAACATGCTGCTTAACGAAGCTTTTGGCGCGTTGTAGTCGCGAAAACGCGTGGTGCCGTAGACAATACTCAGACGTTCACGCACCTCTGTGCTGGTGGCTGTATCATCGATAAGGCCAAACTGCTTCGCACGGTCCCCCAGCCAGAAACGCCCCGTGTAGAGCTGTTCTTTATCCGCCTGTTCACGCGAAAGTAACTTTCCTTTGCGACCGGCTTCGACATCATTAATGAACTGGTCATGCATTTTGTTTAGTAACTCACTATGCAGAAAAGCCTTTGTTTCGTCATCAATTGGACGCCAGGGGTCAAGAGAAGCCTTCCAGGCACCGGCCGTCAACGGTTCGTTAGCCACACCAAGGTGGTCCATGATCTTGGACACATCCCAGTGGTCCATGCGCACGCCAATGCTGCCAATGATGGCGTTGGGATCCGCATAAATCGCATCAGCCGGTGAGGCTGCGTAATAACAGGCCGAGGCGCACATATTTTTAATGCTGACGATGATGGGGCGGACGTCCCGGGCTGCAGCTGGCAGTCTGCCATGACCGGTACCCACGGCTTTCAGCAACGCCTGTTTGACCGCCTCAGAGGGTGCTGGTGGCATATCATTTTTATTCTGGGATGTTGTGGGGTCGGGGTTTTCAATTGTGAGCCCCGGTGCTCCATGGAGGGAGTCGCGAAGCTCGTTTATCTCACGATAAATATTAATGGCGTCCGACGGACCGCCGCCGCCCGATTCAGCCTCAATCAGGATCGCTTTTGCATGCGGGTTATCCCATGCTTCACGTAAAGCGCGGGCAATAATGACACCGTCGCCTGTAGGCGAGCCAGTACCCATTTCACCATAGATACGGATAACCGCGATATGGTCTGCCCCTTTACCGTTTTTCTGTTTATCCTGATACATGGACCAGCCGCTAAAACCAGCAAACCCTATACCAATAATCGTCAGGGTTATTTTTGATAACACATGCGATTTATACAAACGGTAAAACTTCTTACTTTCACGCGATACCACGTCCTGAACCGAGCCTGTTTCAGGTTTCGATGGTCTTTTTTTAAACATATTCTTCCTCACATGAGTTTTTGGTAATGCGCGAGAAGCCGGTTAATGGCAATAGCGAGCAACGCCAGGGCAAGCGGCGGAAAATACTGTGTCAGTCCATAAAATAAATTCAGGTTAGGGATGACCAGATAGGCAATTATCAAAATACCGATTATCGACAACGAACGGAACCAGAGGCGATAAAGCTGAATTGTAACATCGCCAAAAACAAATCTCTTCATTTTCCACTGGTAATAACCATCCAGTGCCAAAGCTATCATTAATGGGAGGAACGTGAAAAACCAGCCAGCCAGCAAATACCAGCGGTAAATCGCCTGATACACCATTAACGGGATGTTTCGGGCAGCGGTATAGCTTGGACTCATGAATTTGTTTGCCGCGAGGTTCATTCCACGCGCCGGTTTGGTTTTATCATCCTCAGGCAACAGAGTTTTATTCATGTAAGCCGTGATGTTTAATTCGACAAAAAGGTAATTAAACGTTTTTTCCGTATTGCGCGTCACCTTCTGCCATTTCTCCACATCCATAAGCAACTTACTGGCGTTAACCTCGGCAGTAATATCCTTATAAAGCTTGTTGGTGTCTTCCAGGTAAACGTTAAACAGAAAATAAATCAGCAGACCCAGCCCTAATCCAAACCGGATCATCGTCATTCTCTGCGCCGACATATCCTTTCCAGCCATTTTACACCTCTGTCAGTCAGTTTTATTTGTGAATAGCTCTGCCCAAAGGGCTGCCAGGCGAATATTGCTTTCTCTGTTGAGGTAGTGATTTTTCCAGCCATGAAGAATTCCCGAACACGCCAGGTCATCCGATGCGATTAACCGGGATATAAGCGAAAAAGTAACTTTTTTGCGGACATCTTCATTTATCCAGCGGACCTGTCCCGGGGTTGGCATGTATACGGTATCTTCTTCAACCGGCCGCAAGCGCGAGAACTGACTAAAGGGCTCCGCCCATGGCGTCCAGAGTGCGTGAAGAGTACCGTCATTAAAGCGGACGGGAAGAGTCAGCACCGAGGCGGAAAACTCATCAAGGAACGACTGAATAATACTACTCTTACGGTACATCGCGGGCTGGTGGCGGTTGCCCAAAATGGAAAGATCGATGACACGGTTAAAAAGAGACGTGTATTCATCCTGTGGGTCGCTCAGGTTGCCACTCCAAAAAAGTAACTTTTCTTTCAAACCGGATATCAGAGCATCCTCTTCGAAAATCCCCAGATCGTGCTGGTGGATGTCTGGTACCTTACCGTGTCGCTTGCGCCTCATCACCTGGTATTCAACCTGTTCAGGCATCTCAAGGAAAACGGGCAGGAAGCCTGCAATATCAATAAATTCCGGCAGAAGATACCAGCCAAGACGCTCGGCATTGAGCTGTATGAAAGCCATGCGTTCCTGATTATTATCAATCTGCACTTCAAACGTGTGGCTCTTCGCCATGCAGTTATTCAACAGATCTTTGAGCCACTCGGTAAACGGGCCCTGAGATACAGACCAGTTGCAGGTGACCTCTGTGTCATCGTGCGTAACGATAGTCACCGCATACCGGATAATAAAAAACTCCGCCAGCGTCCGGGCCAGCACGTCAAGGCTATCAACCGTGTATTGAGCGTATACCTTACAAATGTCACCAGTGAGTTTTTTCGCATAGCGAGACAGTATTTCCGGCAGGCCCTCATCATCAACATCTATGCCATACAACTTCAGTGTCTTGGTTGCACGTGAAATGTATTTGGGTTGAGAGGAATTCATACCGAATAACGATGCCCTTGATACCTGTTTGAATTCCATAGTCAGCCCACCTTCTGTGATTTGCTAAGTATCTCTTCAACATCGAGATTACGTCTCAGTTTAAGTTTGTAAGGAGAAGTCATTACCATATCAACGACGGTTGTTGATCTACGCATTGATTTGCCCGGTACGGTTATAGGCATCTGACCCACAATTTTACGCCCGTCCTGTAAGCAGGCGATGAAGTGCAGGGTTGGGATCATCGACAGTAATTCCTGTGGAATAGAACTTACCATCGTTGTCGATTTTCGTTCGGAAATGGAACCATTAAAATTTGTATGTGACTGTTTAGTGCTTGCGCTGGTGGTATAAGTAACCTGGTTCATCGAGACATTGGTCTGACCCACTTTGGTCAGAACAAGCTCCTGAGTCTTCGCGTCAGTTACACGTGTGGAAATATAGTTGTTACAAAGTCCCGTCAATCGGTCCGCAGTATCGGCGCTGGTAGCCGATACAAAATCAGAAATGGTCTGCGTAGAGATGAACAAGGCGATTTTAGCAGCACGCCCCTGGGCGAGAAGGTTAATCAGCTGCATATTGACTGCCTGATGGGCCTCATCAATAAATATAGAAACCCTGGGAACGGTGGATAAATCAGAGGCTGTGTTATAGCGGCTACCTGCCTCAGCGGCGATATCAGAAGTAATCAGCTGGGAGAGGTCACGTGCTGTCGCCGGATCTGACAGGCCGTCCAGTGAAATGTAGAGCACACCACCGCTGTTAAAGAGTCCATGGCTGTTAACGATGTTACGGTTTGGGTTCGCGACATCGTTCGCCGAAAGCAATATATCCATAGGGGTCTGGGACAATCGCTTAAGCATAGGCATCAGGCTGGCAGTAATTTTGTAATAGTGAGATTCATCACCAGATATGTATTTAAAACATTCCAGAACCGTATCCATGCCATGCAGATTTTTGGGCGAATTATCTTCAAAGTAGTTGCAGTAGAAATATTCTTTAAGCTTATCGATTTCGTCTGCAAGAGCCAGATTCTGTGATACCTGAACAGTTAAATGCCAATCATTCCCGAGATGGTAAGTATAAAAACCCCGAAGAGCATTTCTGGTGGTAACGATAAGGTCCTGTTTAGAGCGAATGGCATAGTAAATATTCTGGATAGTCGGTTTTGTACCACCCAACTTCAGAGCACCGATCGCCGTTGTGACAAGGCCCTCTGCAATACGTAGGAATGGATCCTCACCTCCTTCAGTGCCTGAAATAATGCTCATAATACGGGCAGAAAGGTCTGTATCCTTAACATAGTTAGCGCTGACATCATAAGATACAGACGTTGATGGATTGCCTGCGTGGAAATGCATAAAGGGCTTACCAAGACTTTCACACTCTTCCTTTAACCCGTCCTGCCATTGATAGTCGTTTTTAGGGTCCACGACGAGCACGATGTGTCCAAGGTGAAGCATCGAACTAGAAAGAAGGCGCTGGAGAACCGTTTTCCCGGTACCTACGTTACCTGTAATAAGTGTATGTCCAAAGAAATTTTCTTCATTGACGAAAATTGGGACCTTTTTATCCACGCCGAAGATCGCATAATTCCCTCCCAAATCGAAAGCAAGTTTACGATAGTGACGGGTAATGGGATTTAATATAAAAGGTAACTGAACCTCATGCATATCGCTGGAAAGGTTATGAACCTGGTAGGTACGTTCAGAGTGCTCCGGGCCCCATTTGAAACCATTGCACAGAAACGTCGTGCGCTGGGGGATCACAATCTTTTCTTTCTTACGAAAGAGCTTGTAAACCCTATTCTTCGAGGGTGCTCCGCCTGACTCCTGCAAATTGACCAGTTTCTGATACTTCCGGTCATCAGCAAAAAAATGAGCGTTATTAATTATCCGGAAGTTTTCGAGTGACAAAAAGTCCATCGTGCGATGAAATAATCGCCAGTGAGCTATAAAGACCGGCACGCCGTGCCATACCCTCCAGCATGCCATCGCTATTAACCCGAGAGAGCAATAGAAAGGGATTTCACTGATACCGTACTTACTGGTCCATGAGTCGATAAGCACGTAAACAGAAAACAGTATGAGGATTAGCGCTGAGCGAAACTCAAGGGCAGGGCGGTAAAGCATTTCCTGCGTATGGAGATTGTTACGGCTTCTACGTTTCATGGCTTACTTCCTGATGGTTAAAAAACGAAATAAATTCTTCGTAGAAAATGTTATTGCGCAGCGCACCTTGTTGAAGATCACTAAGTCGAATCATGTAGTGGCTAATAGGCCTGCCGATACCCACCTTTAATTTAGCAACAGGAAAATGCGCAAAAGCATCGCGCAGTTCAGTTAACTCCTCCTGACGAAAACCCCATGAAGCAATGTCATCAGAGATTCTCAACCGCATGCAAAAATTGATATCAGTCACAACAATTGCAAGACGTAACTCTCTAATCGGGATCGGCGAGTTATTCAATCGTATTTTGTTTAACTGATTAATAATCGTATCAATATCGGAATGAAGCGTATCGCTGTTTCCGGCATCAGCATACGCTTGAACCGGTGTAGCAATGGATTTTAACTGTTCAAGGTTATCTGCAATGACTACTGAAGGATCAGTGATAATATTTTTCTGACGGGAAAACAGCGCTTCAAAATCGCTGTTAATGTCACCGCTTTCCTCATCAGAATCTTCCTCTGTCTCAGAATCGTTCTCCGCTTCGGCCGGGGATTTTCCTGTAACAGAGGTAACGGTATCAGGCGTACACTCTGAAAGTGACTTTTTGGCCTGTGTCACATCAAAATCAGAGATGTCACAGGTTTGATTTATAGGGCCGGATTCACTTTTAAGAAGGTTATCACCGTGCGAATAGGATGCGTAATCCTCCCAGAACTGTTCAACATCATCTTCCTCAACATCGGGATATTCCGCTGATGGTATGCCAGACGGTTCATGTTCAGTACGGTTCAGTTCAGGCGCTTGCTCTTCATAACGTTCCGGAGGGAGCGGCTCAGGGTGCACCTTAGCCAGTGGCGGCGGGAATGTGAAAGACACTCCTTCGTGATCAGACTTAATCCCACCAAATAAATCAGCAGAAAGCAAAGGAAGCATCTCAACCTCTTTAATATCAGGTTGATGACGTAACTGGACAAGAGATACTTCGTCAATTAACTGTACGTATCGTTTCCCGTCATTGCATGGAATGCTGAATTCTTCATCGAGGCTTCCTGAACGTAAAGAAAGCACAAAAAGACCGGTCTCCATTAAGCGCGGTTCTTCAAGCGGAGCTATGGAGCGAATATGGGTTTCTGATACATACAGGACTCCATCGATTAAAGCCAATTCATTTGCATTAATTGTATTATTGTTGAACTGATGTTGGAGCCTTGAGATCTGCTCATCAGGAGTTAGCTCCCCTTTTTCACGACGGCTTTTAACAGGTTTTTTAGTAACACGTTTTTGTGTTTCAGGTTCAGAATTATCTATGCTCAGGGACTTTTTATTAGTATTTTCCTGCACCTGCTGGTTATCAACGGATTGCAGCTCAATATTTTCAACCTCAGCAGTATTATCAGTCTCTGAAACTGCAATTTCACTTTCTGCTACAGGCTGTGTATCAGCCTTTAAGACTGGAGCATTGTCATTGGATTGGTTCACACCAAGGCGGATTGATTTTGTACCATGCGAAAGAGGGCGTGCGTAGAGTGTATCATTCCCTTTGCGGTCGACAAAAACATAGTCATTAGTGTCGTTAATGCTAAAAATACCAGGCGTACTTTCTGGCAGAATATCGTATTTAAAAAGAAAACCAACCCATTTAATTTTTAAAAGGGAGAACCAGCTCAGACCTTTGATACCCTCATCAAACATTCGTTGTATGTCAGTTTCCGTAAAATCACCGCGATGGAAAAAGTGGGCAACCCGCTGTTCGCCGTATGGCTCAATATAGCCACCGCTTAACAGAAGGTCGGTTAACGCTTTGCGTCCAATATCGCCATCCGGGAAGTTAATCCCAAGATATTTAAACTGATTCAGTATGAAATCAAGAGCCGCGTGTTCGTTGATGTAAACAGAGCCCCCAATAATCATAATATGGACAGGAGGCGGTGAGTTTTTGTCATGGCGAACTGACGATGAGTCGAACCCATTGATATTAAGAGTACTGATATTGTCTTTCAGAATTGCGATAGCTCGTGCAGCAGTATCAGATGCCCGGATACCGGATTGTTTGTCATACCGATAGCTGGTATCAGTGCCGGTGGAATGCCAGTCTGCCGTTCTCATACACCGTGAAATAAAATCATCACTGGTTGTATAATTACCTAAAGCCGACAGCATTTTATCGTACAAACGCTCTTTGACAACGTCGCTTAAATAATTAAGACAGGTATCGTTTAAGCAGCGCTCCAGGAATACTGGTGCCCGGACTGAATGCTCGTTAGCCTGCCTTTTACGCCAGATAACTTCATAGGAAAAAATACGGTTAGACTTTGCCCAGTCCATCAAACTGGATGAGAGCGGACGCCATGTGCTTTTAACACCCGGGGTGGACGAAATAACATCGACATCAAATATTTTGCCTGCGTCATGAAAAAGACCGCAAATAAAGGCCGCATATAGATAACGACGTTTACGGATCTGTTCTTCATCCTGCAGACCAATGGGGAGTAATTCCGTACTGTACGCGAATTTTAAAGCAAGAAAAGCCGTTTCTAAACTGTGCGTTAACAGACCCCCTGTCCCGGCATGGTGATGGTTTTCAGACGCAGGTAAAAGATGTATCCAACGTGTATATTCATACAATGGTTTAATGACCAGATTAGTGAAGGTATATGCCTCCTCACTCAGATCTGAATTTGGCAAACCGATATACATATTAATTTCTTGTAACCGGTTAGCATGGACAGATAAAATCTCACGCTCTGAAAAGAGCGTTATACCTGCAGGCTTACTTGGGTAATCAAGGTAGCTTTGTACATCCTTGTTAGGCGTATGCGGGATGTCATACTCATCATCCGTATCAAAGGTAATGTCGTGGTCATGCCCTCCGAAGAGGGCGACCCTAATTTTAAAAAAAAGCCTGGATATAATACTCATATCAACCTGTGAGTTATTGTACCGAAACAGAAGTGACTGAAGGCTGGGTTTTATCAACCGGTTTACCTTTGCCTGCAGCTTATTCCGCTTTTAACGGTTGCTCAGTGTCAGTGTCAGTTTCAACTGCATTATCACTGTTACCGGTCTGAACCGGGGGCTTTGCTTCGAGGCTGGCAATATAAAGTTCCACCGATTTAAATCGCTTAATGCTCTGGATGAAAGGCAATGCATCGTATTTACCATTCACGCGATTTTCGGCATTCAATATTTTTGTAATGTTGTCCATAGCAACCCGCAGTGAGCTCAGGAGTTGTAGGTTAATTCGGTCATGAACCTGTTGCGATATCAGACCGTATAGCCACAGCTGATGTGCCTGACGAGTCAGGACGTTGATGGTCTGGATAATATCCAGCAATTTATAGGTCAATGGATGGTTCCAGCGAATTTCAAATTCACCATAGTCAAATCCTTCGAATGATGAATCATCAAGAGGCAGTTTGGCGACATTTTTGTCAATCTGTTCCTTGAATGTATTTACATTACCAGAGAGATCATCGTAAACCCCGGAGAGCCATTTCTGCACCTTAGTACTTGTCGCCTGGTCTCCTTCGACTAGCCGAAAAATATTATAAATTGCATTGGAAATGGCGTTGAACTGGCGCAGGCAGGCTCTGTTTTTTTCATGAAAGTGCGTATAAAACTCACTTGAAAGCGGCTTTAATTTTGAAATCACCATCCCTAAAGGACGGTTGTTTCCAGCGTTCCGTTGATTACGCGGTTCAGTTTTTGGGGTTGCGTTGTCAGCCATTATAATAACCTCTTCAGTTTTTCCAGTCTTTTGATGTCGGCCAGTTTTCGTTGATGGTATTCCGCGAGTAGTTCGCGGATCGGTTTAATTTTGTCTTCCGTCTCCTGTATCATCTCCAGTTCCCAGTCCAGAGCATTTTTAAAACAACTAACGCTGTAACCTCCGAGTTTAGGTTTAACAACGACGCCATGATGTTCAATTTTGTTTTTGAACCTGGGCGAGAAATCCTTCCACACAATTGTCAGTTTTTGCGATGACCCAACCTTTCTCAACACCGGTGCAAAGCGGCCGGGTATAAATCTGCCCCCGTTCGCATACGTTGTCTGGGATATAAGTTGATTCCGTGCCTTCCAAGCCTCCCAGTATTCATCCAGAATTTTAGACGCCTCTGATTTCAGTAACTCGATATAGCGAACCGAGTTCTCGATAACGATTTCCTGATGTGCCGTAATTATCGGGTTCATATCAACTCCTCCAGCGACACAGACTACAGGAATCAAAAATGATTTTTCTGAAATAACAAGGGGGATTGATATTTTTTTAAATTTTTTTTTGGTCCGTGCCGAAGACCAGAAAAGTAACTTTTTTACTGGGCTCCACCATATTCCCCTGCCTGCGGACCTGGCTGTATGCGTTCCTATCTCAGGAAACCCCTCCACGTAGTCGTGGGTAGTTAGAAAAGTAACTTTTTAGAGATCCTGTAATAGGTACCCTTATACATAAGTAACTATTCGCAGAAAAAGTACTAATGAAAACTGTGGCTGCTACCCCTGCCATTAGTAACTTTCTTCTGAAAAAGTACTAATGAAAAACTATCCTCATTAGTACTTTTTTTAAGAAAAGGTACTAATGAAAGCCAGCAAAACTGTGCAATTTCTATAAATAGTGTCTAATGTTATAAGTACCAATACTCGGTAAAGGGACAGGTTTTTTTTATCATTTAGTATCTAATAATATTAGTGCTTGTTTTTTTCAGTAGTATCTCTAAGATGGCTTTGATATAATTAAATCCCCTTAAGCAACCGTAAGTAGCGCGATTTAAAAGTACCCTGGAGAGCGTATGGACGTACAACCCAACGTACAGACTGACACGGTCATTAAGGCGTTTCTCCGCTCGGAGTTGCAGTTGATACGGAGTCAGAAAAAACTACTCAGTGTGTTGCCTCGTGATCTCGCGTCGGACTATCGCTATATTCCTGACAACCTGTTGGAGCGTTTTTTCCATCCTGCCACTGATGCGCGTCTAAATAGAATTGCCCTGTCAGAAGCTAGGCCAGGTAGCCTGTTAGTTCCTCGTGTCAACGGGAAACCTGTTTCATGGGGTGAGTTAATAAAATTAATACTGGATGACTCTCAGTTACTGAAGTTCGAAACATACGGCAGACCCTTTGACAGTGCTCAGATGAAACCAAATGAGCCATGTGAATTATTGAGCGGTAAGCAGTATGTATATAAACCCGTCGACCTGGAGTTATTTAGGAAAAATATCGTCTCTATACAGATGAATTTCTTGGTGAATCTATGGAACCTGGCAAGATTTAAACCAGCCTATGTCAGGGCTTATTTGGCCCTGTCGAATGACGCTTTTCAGATGCTCCTCGATACAGAGATGTCGGCCTTTGTGGAGGTGACAAATGTGGTTCTCTTCCCCAGATTTATAACCTATGATACCGGGCGGCGTGATCACAAAGTTTATGCATGGGGCTATGAGATAATGGCTGATGTTCTGGAAGGTTTAATTCCCAGAGAAAATATGGAAAACTTACGTGTCGAGTTTACGCTTAAAGATTCATATGAGAAACTAAAATTATTTTAACGATGTCTCTATGTTATAAAAATTAATTGGCTTCATTCTGGGGAGTGGTAAACTGATTAAGGTTCATTCAGGATGGTGAATGACAACACCCGAGCGTACTTCGCTGAAAGTAACTTTTCTGAAAACACGAAGTGGTTTTTCCTGCCGGTCGACAGATTCGGACCAGGTACACGTTAAGGAGAATGCGGATAATGGCCTTTAAAAAGAGTGAGGTAAGCCAGCTTAATAGCTTGGCAAGTGCGATAAAGCTAGTTGAATATGATGCAAACAAATATACAATAACACATCTGTATGGTCGTAAAGTTGCTGACAGCCTTGAGTACCCCAAAGGGACAAATACAAGAAAAGGGGTCGGTAAATGGCTGGGTGAAAAATCCGCCATGTTGCTGTCAAATGTCGTTGTGAACAATGCTATACATATTTTCAGATATGACCCTCAAAATCCTACAGAATCAACAAGAGAAATGGATTTTAATGCACTTGTTGATTTGTTAATAAACACGGGATATACGCCAGAATACTACCCGCTCAAGGTAAACAGGATTGTTGAAGTTCTGAATGGTATGTCGGAAGCTGACTATAAAGACTATTGCCTGGTATGTAAAAAACCATTCATACATGCCCCGGACAGGTATGATTCCTGCCCAACATGTAGCGCAAAAAAATGCAAAGTTGCCATTATGCGTTATTCTCAGTCCGTTGTTCCCTTTGAATAAAAGACTTTCAGATTACATGGAAAATCAGCTTTTACACACCGCAAGCACCATCTGCCATATCGCGTTTGCATCGACGGGAATAACGACGCCGTCAGATGAGCAAGGTTTTTTTCATCTTTCAGACTGCATCCATAACCGCTTGCGTACGATTTCTCCTGACCTTAATGTCCGTTGTGCCTCTTATTTATTCCTGCCTGTCATTCACACAGAGTTAAAAACTGTAGACCTTAAAAACCATTTTCCTGATTGTATCCTGCAACTTGTTCATGAACTTGCACCGTTAAAAAGGACTACCTGCCCATCCGGAAAAATCAGGTTTGAAAAAGAACTGGATGCTATGTTTTCGGCCAGTTCAGATGCTGTCAGTATTCGTCTGGCCGAATATCTTTCAGGTCCTTCTCGTTTTCTCCGGATGATAAAAAACCCTGACCGTAAGGCGAGAGTTGAGGAAATACTCGCCGCCAGAAATTGTAATCTATCGCATCAGTTGTCGCTCCTGATGCAAGCAGAAGAAACCGTGTCCCGATTTAGAGCTCCCAGTAAAACCAGACCTTCTTAAACAAGTTCATGTTATATAGGTTTTATCATCTGTTACTTTCTGTCGTTGACCTTTATACCAACATAAGGTCAACGTATTCGTAGGACAGGAAACTATCCCCCCTTTATTGTTTCACATTCTATAAATTCACAGTCATTCACATTTAACTTAAAACAGTGACGGTATTCCTGAATAGTCATGTGAAAGGTAAACACGTTCCCAGGAGCCACTATCTTGGCTTTCCCGAACAGGCAGTATCCGGAGGCATTTAGCCATTAACATCCCGTAAGAAAAATTTCAGATTTCGTACAAAACATCTTCCTTATAGAAGAAAACGGATTTTTTTTTATGGGATGATAATGCTAACCATCGAGGGGTAGCATATGCAAAACACCAAAACTTTTATCCTGAAAGCCGCCATTAGTTCGTTGCTGGTGCTTTCCACTATCAGCCTGGCAGATACGCAGAATGTAGGGAACACTCCTTTTGTTTCGGGACAAGCCCTCAAAAAAGGTTTCTTCTGGTATAACGATAAAGAGCCGGTAAAAGATGAAGAAGAACAACCGCAACAGCCGCTAACGGGCTCGCCTTCTCAGGACAAACAAGAAGAACTTAAGCTGGATTCACGCTGGCTTAAAGAAAATCTTCTGAATCTTCGTTATGCGGCAATGGATAACCCGACCAACGAAAACCTGTCCCGCTATTATACTGCGCAACGTTTAATGCTTGATATTGCCACCCGTTTCTCTGACAGGACGCGTGACTATTTCATTAATAACCCGATGATGTCAGAAAAGAGACGGCAGCCAACGGAAACTGTCGCGTTAAATGCGCACCGAGCAGGTCTGGAAGAAAATCAGCAAAAAGCACTGACCTCCATTTTTCAGAAAGGAGGTTTATTCTTCTTTTTCCAGAGTACCTGTGCGTACTGTCATGAGCAAAGCCAGATACTGAATTTCATGCAGAATTATTATCACGTAGACATTATGCCGGTCAGTATTGACGGCCGTCCTCTCCACAATGGTTTATTTCCCCGTTATGGCCGGGCAACTATGGATATGATTAAGCAATACGCCATCACAGAAGTTCCTACTATTTATCTCATGTCCAATGATGGTTCCCAGGCTACTCGAGTCAGTACCGGTCTGGTATCTGCTGACGAACTGAAAAATACGATCATTCTTGCAGCCAGAGGTATGAACCTTCTCGACGAAGCGTCATTCCAGAATACGCTCGATATTAAGAAACAATATGCAATTGGCGACAGAGACGTTCTGACCGTGAACAAAGATCGCTATGAACAGGACCCTTATCTCCTTCAGAACATAATGGATGAAAAACTCAGCGGGTATGACATGCCAACAACCGATCGGGTTGATACCCATATTTCAGAACGTGAAGGGGGCTTTAGTGGCTACTGATTTTTCAAAAAAAGTAACTTTCATAAAAAAGTTACTTTTATCGGCCATGTTCTTTGGCGCGTTCTCGATGCAGCAGGTCCATGCTGCCAACGTCATGGAGGGCATATTTCAGGGAATGGTGGCTTCAACAGATCCCGCTTCAGTAAGAACGGCGTCACGTGTCGGAGCTGTTGGGGGGAGTTTCTCATACCGCCAGCCTCAGGTGAATACTAACCTCGTCAATGTCAGTTTCCCGAAAGCCAGCGTCGGGTGTAACGGCATTGATATTTTCCTCGGTAGTTTCAGCATGATCAACGGTGATCAACTTGTGCAGATTGGACGCGGTATTGCGCAGGGCTCAGCGGTATATGCCTTTAATACGGCAGTATCAGCAATCTGTGCCGACTGCGCAGCGATCATTGCCAACATTCAGGACAAGCTCGCTGCGCTTAACAAATTTGCTAAAGACAGCTGCAACGCGACCTATGAGTTTTTGCAAAATGGACTGGGCACACCTCAGGAGTTTACTGAGAAAATCGGGCTCGGTGGCGGCGCTGTTGACTCCATGGTATCAGGTATATTCCCGGATTTTGGTAGCACCATGAGTCAGCCTGCGAGTGAAGTCAATAAAAAGAACTATGCGAAAGACCCTGATGCATTTAAAGAAAAATATGCAGGAAATATTGTTTACCAGGGATTTATGAGCATTGATAACGGCAATATAAATGTAGGGGGCGTGACTGAACTAACAGGTTACAAACTGGCCGAACAAATAATGTCGCTTACTGGAACACTTATCGTCAGCTGGGATAGTAATGGGGAAAATTCTGCGATAACACCGATCCCGCCTACGATGAAAGCAGCTGATTTCATAAAGGGGACAGGAACGGGAAATCTTAAGTTAAATGTTTGTAACCCAACTCCTGATTTACGCAGTACCAGGAAAGCTCAGTGTCTTGAAATGCGTCAGGACTCTATTCAATTCAAAGGACTTTCTGAAACCATTATTGAAACATTGCTCGAAGTTCAGCGAGCTGTCAGGAATGACACTGAGTTGACGCAGGACCAACGTAAACTTATCAGCATGTTAGGTGTTAATAACATCATTCCGACTCTTCAGACCTTGTCAGCTGCTGAGGGTGTTCAATACATCAATGATATCAGCACGATCGCGGCAAAAAATTTCACGATAGAGTTGCTGAGTAGTGTACAGAATAAAATGACAAATATGACTTTGCCTTCAGAGGCGATGACATCGTTTAAGGACCAACTAGACAAAATAAACCAAACTTTCAGAAATCAGATCCGCAGCGCTTCAGAAGTACAGTCCATCCAGAATACTGAGGAAAAAACGGTCCTGGCTTATTGGGATACCGCATACGTTAAAAAACGGACCTATGGCGATAGCGGGAATGGTGGCTGATATGAGTAATTACACGATTTATACCATTGGTGATATTGATTTTGTTTATACGGCTTTTAACGGGATCGCGCTGATTTTTTCCAGCCATGGTTCTAATGAATGGCTCAGATTTGCTGCATATGCAGCAGCAATTGGACTCTTCTATAAATCAATGAAATGGGTCCTTGCCCCCACAAAAAACGATGTCCCTATATTCTCATGGATAATGGGGTTGTTGTTCTATTCAATTGCCGTCATTAAAGCTGATGTCACTCTGGAATCGGTTAAAACAGGGGAGGTCAGGAACATAGACGATGTACCGTTATTTATTGCGTCAACCGGTGAACTGACAACAGGATTACTGCACGGGCTAATTACGGACTGGCGAGCAGCGTTTGACCCGCTTACGCCGGTGGGGCAGGTCACTGACACGCTCGATGACAGCCTGACGCTGGGGCCAATGACAAAAATGGTCAAATATATGGAGTGGGGCGGGGAATCCAGTGGGTTCTGTCAGGCTTTCCCGAATACGATGAGCGGGAGTGAAAAACCTGTCACTTTTGATGTCTGCAGAATCATCCAGTCTATTGCACGCGATTGTATTAAAACGACCCAGGACTCAGAAGTTCAGACACCACTGAGAGGGGTGGCATTGAATGAAATCTATGCCACTGATCTTGCGTCAGTAATGAACGTCTTAGATTCAATGACTGCCAACAGCCTCAAGACAGCCAGCGTCCCAATGGTGACATCTACAGGTTTGCAGTATGCGTCCTGTACGGATGCCTGGGCGGCGGTTAAAGCCGCATTCGACTCTCCTCAGGGCGCGTCTATTATGCGTAATCTGGGTCAGATGAATCAGTTTGTCGCACCGCAGCAAGAGGATAGTGGCCAACAAACCGATTTTATCGGTGGTGCAGCCACCACGCTTTTTGGAAGTGCCGGTCAGGCTCACAATATCACTACTGCTGCATTTGTACTCAACCAAATAGATAAAGGTGTGCTGCAGTATCGCAAGTCGTTGGGTATAGCGGCTGATTACCAGCTGTTTGAGGCCAGCATGAAACGGACCAACGCCATGGTTAGTCAGGGGCAACTCTGGCTAAACATCTCAGGCGCTGCAATCAGTTTTCTCGAGATGTTCAGTTATATGGTTGCGCCATTTGCTCTGATTGCGATCCTCTTCCTGGGAGGTGAAGGCATAACTTCAGCTGCAAAATACCTTCAACTGATAGTCTTCGTTAACATGTGGCCGATAACAGCGGTCATGGTCAATGCATACGTAAAAATGGTATTAAATCAGCAGTTTGACACATGGTCATCGCTGGGTGTACAGACCACGATGAACTGGGCAAACATGGGAAGTATTCAGGAGACATACGGCAGCTACCTGTCAGTAGCTTCAGCGCTTTATTGCATGGTGCCAATGCTGACGCTGTTCCTGTTGACCACCAGCATTCATCCTATGATGGGAGCGTTGAAAAATGTCACGCCGGATGCTCCTGCCAATACTGGTCATGTCACACCAGAAGTGTGGTCGGCGGGTAATGCGGGTAAACAGTCCTTTGGTGACCAGACACACACCGCAGCCACTTCAACCGGTGCCGGTATGTCATCAGGCGGGCTTCTGAATGCGGCCGTTCGTAGTTCAATGCCCTCTCTGTCACTTGGCAATAACTTGCAGGATACTGTTTCTGCTGCAGGTCGGAATGATATTGGCACGACGCGTCAATCAACCCGAATGACGAGTCAAGGTCTAAGTGAGGCATGGTCGTCAGCTTTTCAGGGGCAGCATTCTCAAAACGCTTCCATAACGACGCAAGGCGGGCAAAAACTTGTGGAAGATATAGCAACAGGTATAAGTAATGGGATCGGTTCTAATGTTGGAATGTCAAGTGATGCAATTAAAGGGAAGGCAATGGCAGCAACCCTTCAGGCCGGTGGGGATATTGCAGCGCAGCTTGGTTTAGGTACAGGAAAATCAGCAGGTGTAGCAGGTGTTATGCCTGGAAAAATTATGGCTGCCTTGAAAGGTGCGCTTCTTGGGCAAATAAGCAGCGATTCAAAATTGTCAGATGCTGCTAAAAAAGGGATGACTGACAATATAGAGAATATGTTTAAATCAGGTAGTGCGTTTTCAAGTGACCTTTCTAAGTATGCTTCAAATGTAACACAAGATGGTTTTAGTAGCTCTGACACATATCAGAAAGCCGCTCAGAAAATGGACCAATATAGCCAGTCTATTAGTAATACCGAAACAAATGCATTCAGCAAAACTGGTGGTCAAGCATCTCAACTGGCTATGAGTAACAGTCTGAATATTGATGGCAATATGATCTCAGATACCATGAGAACACCGGCAACCGAGGATTCTGTAAGAGCTTGGGCGTCAGCTTCAGGTCTTAATGCAAATGCGATAGCTGGTCAGTGGAAGTCAACCCGCGATATGATGAACAGGAGTAACACGCTCGGTTCTGATAAAAATGGTAATGATGCCTTTGCAAAGGTATTACTTGACCAGGCGCAAGCTAAAACTCAAATGGAATCCGGGGAAACCGTCGCCAAAAATCTGGCTGATATTAAACAGACATCTGCGATGTTCAAAAATGCAGTCAGCATGATGGGAGCCAATGAACAAATTCTTTCACCAGCAGCAGAAAAATTAGATCAGTTTGTGGCTTTGGGAAGTGGTGGACAGTATGCCAACTACCAAGAGCAGGCACAAACTGCGCCCGATACATCAGGTGTCTCTTCAGCCGGAGCTATTACCGGTGGCATGGATAGTCAGCGAGGTCTGACATCTTCTAATCTAGGACAACACCAGGAAGCCGCTAGAGTTCAACCTAGCACATCAATTGGTGGCATATCTGCTCAAACACTTTCAGGTAACAATGGGCGCCAGTATGTTGAAAATGAAGCTGGAAAGGGGGCATCGCGTGTTCTTTCCTCTGGTGATAGAGACAAGCTCAATTATATTAGAGAAAATATGCCGGTAGGCTCTCCAAAAGAAACATACGAAAGTGCGAAACAAGCTGGAGAGGCTGCTGATGCCACAACAGGCAAAGCGCAGTCTCTCGTTCTGGGAGATCCTAAATCAAGCGATTACAAAGCTAGTACACAACAGACTATGCAAAGTTTGCAGTCAGAAGACCCCCCTAAAAGCATTGATACCTTTAGATCATCAGGTGACAGAACCAGCGATGCTGAAAGCGCTCTGGCCCAAGCTGCACTGCATGCTGCCAACGCCAATAATCAAATAGGAACCGCAAGAGAGCAGAGTTTAGCTGAGAGCAATGCCTATAGAGAAAAATACAATCAAATAACCGGAAGTAATCTCTCCGAGGCTGGAGTTGAACGCATAGTTCGACAAGCCGCTGATGGAAAAAATAATGGCTTTAGTGGTGGTCTTAAGGATGTAATTAGTGCTGAAGTTAATGGTACTGGAACAACAGGCCGACCAGTTACCGGATCTGCTGACTCATCGCTTGGTAAGGAGTTGCGTGAAAATAATGGGGCAAGCGAACATCCCATGGATAAGGCGTCCGCTGCGTTTCAAAAGACAGGAGACGCTATTCCTGGCCATGAAGTAGCTTCAGATTTAGCACAACGTGTTGCGGGTATAATCCCTGGTGGGAATGCACTGGTTCCAGACATTGGTTCGCAAAGAAACGTGCCGAATGCAATGGGTATATCTAACAATAGAGCTCCGGGCTCACTTATCAGTAATATCAGTAATAACATACAGTTAAGTCAGGCTGTTGATAGTGCTTCTGTTAACTCTGGTATAAATGATGAAAAATTTACCAGGATGTCTGATCAAAATCAGATGCTTACCGAATCAGTACAAAAAGCATTAGCTAATGATTCGCGATATGGGCCCGATGTAGCGGCAGAATATCCTAAGTTTGTTGCAAGTTTACCTAGTAACATCGGTGTAAATGAAGGGACTAAAATGACTAAAGATTTTTTAGATAAGCACAGAAAGAATTAGTGATGAATGTAAAAGGGGCCAGTAATGCTGGCCCCTTTATATTTGCAATCTTAATCAAATTTTGACTCAGGATATTCGTGAAAATGCTGATTCATTCTACTTGCTAGTGAAAAAGGGTCTGTTGGGTCAAAATCGTCAATAATACGCTCGTTTTGGAAAATAGTTGTAGAGTCAAGTCCTTCTGATTTTTCATTTTTTATGTGTTTTTTTGACCGTAGACTCGAACTTTTCAGTTCTTCCGGATTTGAATTTGCAGATTTTCCTTTATGCTTAAACAAAATAATAAAAAAAATCACAACAGGCATAGCGGCATAAGAGAACCATACTAGGTAATCCCAATATAGAAAATTAGCCATTGTGTACCTCTTATTTATAGTTGTTGAACACATTCTAGCCTATCGGAGCTCACCCACAAGCCCTCCATAAGGCGGGATTTTTTTACTATCTCAAAATTTACTTCTTTGAGCATACCAGTATTCAAGAGATCGAGGGTCTGTGGCATCAAACTCACTATACTCATAAGGATTACTGGAGGACTGGCTTGTTTCTTCCATACTGCACTTATCACGCTTGTGGCTTGTTTTGTTTCGGGTTCCAAAGAGCGGGTATTTTCGCCCGACAGTGATGTAGCGGTAAAGAAGCACTGTCAGGCAAAAGACATAGAAGAGCTCTTTGAAGTCGGCAAGTTCAAAACCAAACAGTTCGTACATCGTTGGGTCGCCCTCTATTCTTTCGCAATTGATTACATTATAAACTATTTAACCCCACCTCCAACCCCCTATTTTCATCACACCTGAATGGAGCCTCAACTCAAAAAGGAGGCTTTACAGGGCATAGTTCATAGTGTAACCGTGTGATACACAGATGTTTCCGCTGACCGATATGAAAAATGTAGTTGTTTATGCGCTGCACAGATCTGGAAAGTTACTTTTTTTCCTCGGCCATCGACACAGCACCCCGGCGGTTCTACCAAATTCTGGGACTCGTGGATACGACACCGACTCCGGGCTATCCAGCTTAAGCACTTGCACACGGGAACGACTTTCTATACCGGACGCGGAGAATAACCTATCAAAAACTCGCACTAAACATGGTTCAAGACTCGGGTACGATGCCGATATAAGTCACTTTTTTGTACGCGGTGAAAAGTCACTTTGTTGCATGTTTGAAAATGGGGGCTTTGAGGAGGCTTTCG
>CWHA01000053.1_pt1 | contig 22341 bp, 24 predicted proteins | sample 693841 | NCBI WGS metagenome assembly CWHA01 (sample SAMEA3735820, study PRJEB9488) | human gut metagenome | biome: ENVO:mammalia-associated habitat; material: ENVO:feces | place: Malawi | collected 2009-02-27 | reverse complement strand
ACGCTTTGCTCAATCACAAACCCGTGAAGAATACCTGGCATACCTGGCAGACGAAGCCGAGCGCGATATCGCTTTTGACCCAGAACCAATCGGCCGGTACAACGTGGCGCCTGGGACAAAGGTTTTGCTCCTGAGCGAACGCGACGAACAGCTGCACCTCGATCCGGTTCACTGGGGTTACGCTCCAGGGTGGTGGGATAAACCACCACTGATTAATGCCCGTGTTGAGACCGCAGCCAGCAGCAGAATGTTTAAACCTCTGTGGCAGCACGGTCGGGCGATCTGCTTTGCCGATGGCTGGTTTGAATGGAAGCATGAAGGCGACAGGAAGCAGCCCTATTTCATTCATCGTGCCGACGGACAGCCAATCTTCATGGCGGCGATCGGCAGTGCCCCATTCGAGCGCGGAGACGAAGCCGAAGGCTTTCTGATTGTCACCACAGCAGCAGATAAAGGGCTGATAGATATTCACGACCGCCGACCACTGGTTCTGTCACCTGAAGCTGCGCGCGAGTGGATGCGACAGGACATAGGCGGGAAAGAGGCTGAAGAGATAGCAGCCGACGGTGCCGTGCCGGCCGACAAGTTTATATGGCACGCCGTGACGCGCGCCGTAGGTAACGTAAAGAATCAAGGTGAGTGTATAATACAAAAAATCAAATAACTCATAACACCTAAAGTTATAATTCATATATCATTATATTTCGACCCTTCAACCTTTAACATTTTCCCATTTAGCCCTTGAATTGTTTTTTCACTTGGATAGGCCTTTATTAAGAAAAATGAAAGAAAAAAACAACCAACTGAAAATATTACCAAAATAACAACCTGATATGTATCAAGAACCTCACCGTAATATATTTTTATAGGTGCCAAAGCATAAACCAAGTAGCTCACCGCAGTAATCCAGGCATAGACTCGCTTTCTTCTGTAACCGCTATCAATCAAAAAATAGAAATATTTACCATCATATCTTAAATATAAACTCAAGTTCACCAAACTGCGAGGCGTTAAATTCAAATCACATCTATTAGATATGTATATCAATTTATTTCTTATGTTATCACTGGACACGCCTATTAATTGCGTCATTATTTTCTTTCTTAATTCTTTAGAAATGAATTTCTTATCTTCATTTCCCAAATGTTCTCCATACTCTTTATAATAATTTTTAAGCTTTAATATTTTACCGCTTCGTAAAAATTGATAAACATACTCGCAAGTTTTCCAAAATGCGGCTATCACCGGCAGTGCTGCGACAATTGTTTTCCACAGTTCATCTTTTAACATCCATTCACTCATACCTTCTCCATTATAACAAATTGAAATTTATATGAAATGTATCATGTGTTAATAACATTTCAACTCACTATAAGTAAATCAGCAAATCTTGTTGTATACCGTGGCGACAGCATTTCTCGCTTCATCTGCCACTGCTGCTGTATGCCTTGTCCGGCAAAGTAGAGCGTTCCTTTTCCGTCTTTAGCGTTCAGGTGATCGAGCACCTCCATCAACTTATCACTTCCGGCCCGCGGTGCGTTCTCATCGAAGAGATTTAGCTGTGCAACTCCCTGACTGAAGAAGTCGCCGAGCATGATCCCAGCTTTCTGGTACCGGTGCCCATCGACCCATATCGCATCAAGACACTTTACCGCGGCATTGATGATATCCCGGCTATCCTGCGTTGGCGTCAGCAATTTAATGGATCCGCTGTTACCATAGTATTTTTCATTCAGCGCAAAGGGAGATGTCTTCACAAAGGTGGAAATGTAACGACAGTATTGATGCTCTCCACGAAGTTTCTCTGCGCCTCTGGCCGCATATGAACAGATAGCCTGGCGCATTTGTTCATAGGTGGTAATGCGCTCCCCGAACGAACGGCTGCACACGATTTCCTGCTTTACCGGTGCGAACTCCTCAAGCCCAAGGCATGGCTCGCCGCGTAGCTCCCGCACGGTTCGCTCCAGAACAACATTAAAATGCTTCCGGATAAAACGGATATCGGTATCCGCCAGTTGAAGTACCGTGTTAATGCCCATTGTCTCCAGCTTTTTACTGATACGGCGCCCTACTCCCCAGACCTCATCCACCGGAAGCAAAGCCATCAACTTCCTCTGCCTTTCCAGATTAGACAGATCCACCACTCCTGCGGTCTGCCGCTGCCACTGTTTCGCCGCGTGATTGGCCAGCTTTGCCAGGGTTTTAGTCTGGGCTATGCCGACACCGACCGTGAGGTGCGTCCTGCGCAGAACCGTCTCGCGAATTTCCCTGCCAAAGTCGGTAAGGTCGCGACAATTCCGAACTCCTGTCAGGTCGCAAAATGCCTCATCAATACTGTAAATTTCGCAGCGTGGAGAGAGTTCCTCCAGCGTTGTCATCACTCGGTTGGACATATCGGCATAAAGCTCATAGTTGCTGCTAAACGCGATAATACCGTGCCGGCGAAACATGTCCTTTTGTTTGAAATAAGGCTCACCCATTTTGACGAAGGGCTTCGCCTCTGGCGAACGGGCGATCACACAGCCGTCGTTGTTTGACAGTACGACCACCGGACGCCCTTTCAGGTCAGGACGAAATACGGTCTCGCACGATGCGTAAAATGAGTTCACATCGCAAAGTGCAAACATTTCAGCCAGCCGATTTGATGATGTAAGTTACGACCCCGAACACATCGAGAGTATCCTCGCTACCAACGACTATCGGGGAATACGCGCTATTCATTGGGTTAAGCTGAACTCGCGGATGCAGCTGCAGCTTCTTAACGGTGAATTCCCCATCCACAGCAGCAATAACGATATCGCCATGAACTGCTGTCCTTGAGCTATCCACAACCAGAAGATCACCTTCCCCTATGCCGGCGTCTTTCATGCTGTCGCCGGCGGCTTTGACAAAATACGTCGCACTGGGGTGGTTAACGAGCAACTCGTTCAGATCAATACGTTGCTCAACATAATCCTGCGCTGGACTAGGAAAGCCGCACTGCACAAGGTCACTGTACAACGGAAGCAGCATGAACTGGCGTAACTCAACGGGCGTGTAGAACTGCATAATAAACTCGCTCACAAAATACTGTTTTTATATACAGTAGTTTCATTCACTAATCTGATCAATAGAGGTTTCAACTATCAATCAGGAGCACAGAGGGGGGAAACCAGTCACCTTTGAGCCCCTGATATTGGTTTCACTTAGTGATTATGTTGTCTATATGCCAGCTTTGAACTATCTTTTCTCAAAACCTGCTACTGCAAAATGGATATAAGATGTCACAGACGGACTTGCTGATTGTTGTTTTTACGCTGGGCATTTTAGCCTTTGGCTATTCCATATGGTTCATTTCGAACAGAATACTCTGCTCAATATTTCATAGACTTACAAAGAATGTATGAATTGGGATGGTATAGACCCAAATTCATGGTCCTTGCTCCTCGACGTCGGAAGGTTCTTACAGATCATCTTCGCTCTTAACCTAGCACATCGGCCACTACTCCATGATGTAACAACTCAGACCAGAAATATCTGGAAGCTTTGGGCGTCTTCTTGGAAGATAGACGTGTGCGAAGACGCACACAGCAATGATGTTATGTAGTATTTTCCCCTTGAGTGTGCCTGCTCAAGGGGATTTTTTATCGCCGTATTGTACCGGCAAATATTTGTAAATAGTCTTCACCCCCACGCCTGTCACATCGGCCAACTGCTGCCGGGTTGCGCCGTTCTCCAGCATTCTGCGGCACCGCTCCACCACGTCTTCTGTCATTACCCGGCGGCGGCCGCCGACTCTCCCCTGCTCCCTCGCAGCGGCTAAACCGGCTCGGGTACGCTCGACGATCAGCTCTCTTTCCATCCCCGCCAGGGCGCTCATGACATAGAAGAAACCGCCACAATAATCGTGTCTCGATGCCCGCCAGCATCCACATACATTTCTTGCAACAATCGCCCTTTTGTACAAAAAATCACAGCTCTGCTCCCGCCTCATACAATAGCCCGCAAACCAACCAAGTTATTGATTTTATTATGATAATAAATTTCAAATTTTAACTATTTACATTTATCTACATTTGTGTAAATTTATACATAATTATATTAACAACACATAACATGCGCATTAAAAACGAAACCAAAATGTGTGAAAAAATAGGTATTTCCGCTATGTTTGACTAATATCAATTTTTATTAAGGAAGCAATATTAAAATTCTATACGTTCTATAAATATCAATAATTTAACTTTGTGAGCGTTCCATGATAGAAGAGAAAAACACACCATCGCCTGCAATGACTTCACCGTCCAGGCTTGAATATATTGACTCGCTAAGGGGATTATCGGCCCTCCTTGTTGTATTTTCTCACGCATTCGTATTTTTGACTCTTAACGATTACTTCATAAACATAGGTAAAGTTGGTGTTTTTATTTTTTTTATGATAAGTGGATTTGTCATTCCATATTCATTCAAAAAAACAAAAGGAAGCTACAAAATATTTTTAACCACCCGCTTTTTTAGATTATACCCTGCATATTGGCTTTCCATTATTTTCGCTTTAATTGTATATGCAACGGTTGATCCATCAATCCCTGGTAAATTTGAAATTTTATCGAATGTGACTATGTTTCAGATGGGGATGGGGCAAAAAAACATTATAGGCGTATATTGGACGCTATTCATAGAATTAATATTCTATATTATTTGCGTTGGATTAGCGATGTTCAATTCACTGTGGAATGAAAAGAGAATGATAATGATGTTTTACATCGTTATACTTTTTTCTATTTTAACATCACTGGCAAGATTTTTCTTACATAAAAAACTTCCTGTAGCCATTCCGCTAGGACTATCCATGATGTTCTTTGGATATGCATGGAGAGAGTGCATTATAAATAAAAGTGCATTTGCTCTTTCAAAAATAAAAGGGATGGCAATTACGTGCATCTTAACAACTTTTGTTTGCGGATATTTATCATACTCATGGGACCACCAAGCAGGGGAACCGTGGCAAAATTTCTCATATGCCTACACTATTAGTTTATTTATCTTTATATTTATGACAACATATATAAAGGTTTATAACAAATATATCTGCTACATAGGCATTGCAAGCTACTCCCTTTATTTGATACATGATCCAATGATTCATTTATTATCATCTATATTGCCTGTCACATTCAACATTCAAATGACATTAATAAAATTAATATCAATTGCTTCATCTCTATTATTTTCTGCGATAGTATATAACGTCATTGAAAAACCAGGTATATCAATAGGTAGGCGAATTATATCCAATATAAAAAAGTCACAAGCATAAGTGCTATTATTTGAAATCTATGACTTAATTGACACTTAAAACAACCATGATAAAATAAATCCTAACCATGGTAATTAAGGAATAATTATTTCAAGCGCGTATAATAAGCTCCATGCTATATTGTGGAGCTTAAATATTTATAGTAACACCCGACTTAAAAACTATCACCTCCGTATTTTATTACACACATAAAATCTCGTAAATTGCTTACCCCCATCTACTGAGATATTATAGATGAAGCATGAGATACTGTAACCTACGGTAAACCATATTTATCAATCAAGTCAACCAATAAGATAACTCTCCGGATAATGATAGTATCTTGTAAACATTTTTATTCAATAGCAAATTGAGTCTTATCTCAATTACAGGCTTAAAACTTATGCCTGAAAATAAATTCTTACTAAAACGCTATGCCTTTACTCTAGATTTGTGTTAAGAATCTAGCATAACATATCGTTTATTTCATCTGCTGCCAGAGGTAGTTTAATGGGCGTTTTTTCAAGAAGACTTCTCCTAAAATCACTAATCCCCTCAACATTAGTTACTTACATAGCCGCATCATATGCTAAGGATTCAGCCGACACCATCAGTATTAATAGTAAGAATAGAGATAAAGGAGCTGTATATGTAGACGATTTTGGTGCAGATCCGACTGGAACTACAGACTCAACTCCGGCTGTCATGGCTGCTATTCAGTCAATTTCGGGTGTAACCAATAGCAGGTACACACCCGAATCAAAGCGATACCTGAATGTTATTTTTGGCAGTGGTGTATATATAATAGGTGATATACCTTTTATTTCAGGAGTAATGTTTTCTGGTATGGGGAGATGGGCCACAAGAATAGTTCCAAAAGAGGGTTCATCTTTCGCCTTTAATACTGTTGATACTGTAAATTATGCCTTAAGCAAAGGAAATACCAGAATGCGGCTGATCGCAGCCGGAATTAAAGAAATGAGTATAGGATGTGAACTTCAGGATATAAATCTTAATAAGATACCAAAAGGTTCTGGTGGAATAAGGTTATCTAATGCATCATATTTTATACTTGAAAACGTTGTAATACGCAGTCTTGATGGCTGTGGCCTAAGGCTTGAAGAGGTTTGGGATAGTGATTTTTCGAATCTAAGAATAATGCATGTTGGTAATACAAAAATGAAAGATGCCCCTTGCCCTGGAATGTATATTGGGCCAGGTGATAACGCTGCAGATGGCAGTAACGCCTTACGATTTAGAGGCCTTCATATAGAAGACTGTCCGCAACTATTACAAATAGACGAAAGAACAAGACATATTTTTTTCACAAGTCCAAAATTAGAAGGGACAAGAACAAAAGCTCCTAATACTATTACAGGAGGAATTGGTATAACTTTTGATTGCGCGGAATTAACATGGCAATACCCTTATAAACCAATGTTTATTATTGATCATAAGAACCCTAATGAAGGCGTTGGAATAGTATTTAATAGCCCTTCAATCATATCCTCCGACAGTGAAGGAAAAAATGGCTGGTACTTTTTACACAAAGAAAATCCTTATGGTTTTCTTTCGATAAATAATCCGTTCATTAAAAGTGCAAGTAGATTATTCGAAGGTAGCAGTGTAATAGTAAATGGTGGTTCAGGTTATGCCTGTGGACCGGAAATTATAAGGTCCTATGGACAATCATTTATTAGCAATCTACATTTAAAATTTGTACGCCCACAAAAAATGAGCGCACAGGATTATACGATTCATCTATCTGGAGAAGCAAATACAGTCAAGAACTGTTCATTCGAATCTTCTGATGGCTTTGCTAATTTTGATGCAAAAGATGCAGTGATATACCTAGATGACACCTGCATTAATAATATTATATCCGAAAATATTTTTTTCGGTTCAAGAAAGTATGGTATTCAAAATGATAGCATAAATGAAAATTTCATTACTGGCAACATAACATCTGAAAAATCCAAATATAAAGCAGTAATGGAAAACATAACAAAAGATAAGTGAATATATTACATTATGGCAGATCTTGCTGCCATAATGTATGAACTCCATTTTTTGATTAACAGCACGATGTATAACAAATGGTATTTTTATTTAACATAAGTTATGTGTTACACTCACCTCCCAACAACATAGGTAGTTGACTTTTTCGTTAAATTATGATTAGCAACATGATCTGATTGCAAAATCGTGCTTGCATAACGCTTAATTATTAGTCTCCATCGATAAATTTTGGTGAGCGATGCTCTAAGGATCTGTTGCCTTTGACAAACAGGTGATAAAATGCATGAACTCTCAATAACTAAGACGTGGATCTTTTCACATGGCCTTTGTGATTTTCCCCTTTGCTTTGATGATACTAGCTATCTTTGAGCATAGATCGTTATTTAAAATATCTGTTTTTATCACAGCAATATATTTCGCATGTACTTTTGGTTATGGATATGATTGGATTAACTATCGAGATACTTATAATTTAGCAAACAACCCTTCATATGATGCATTTTTCATAGAGCCAGGCCTATATATATTAATGCAGGGGGCAAATTACATCGGATTATCTTATGGGGTGTTTTCATTCCTTCTTACTTTATTCATATATTACGCAGTTTACAAATTCTGTAATAAAATGGAAAACCCGTCAGCTGCATTTTTTACTATTTTTTCTTTCTTAGCTTATTTTGTTTTCACGGAATGGATCAGACAAGGTGTTGCTATAGCAATTATTTTATTGAGCATGGGACTTTATGAGAGGGGAAGTAAATTTAAATTCACTTTAATGATTATCTTTGCATCCTGTTTCCATTTAGCTTCTCTGGTTGCCTTTTCATATTTATTTATCTCATCGAAAAGCTCATCAAGAATGAAGATGTTTATCATTCTTGCCTCTCTTGTTATGTACTTTGTTATAGCATCAATCTATAACCCAGCCCTAATGGAGGGCATCCCATTCATAGGGGATAAGTTTGCTGCATATAGTAAAGCATTTCTTGATAACTCAGTTGGTTTCTGGCAGTTTGTGTTATCATCAAAGGTAATTCTCGCCTACATCTTAATATTAGTACTGCTTTACAGGCAATCAAGGTATTATAAAAAACTGCTGTCCGCTATCAGTTCAATTTACTTCATGCTTCTGACAAGACTGGTTAGTGCTTTAGTCAGAATGGGATATATGCTTGTGCCAGTATTCGTCCTGTCAATGGACGAATATCTGACGGATAAAGGTAAGGGGTTGAAAACCAAGCTATCAAAGCTCATTTATTTTAGTCTGGTATTTGGTATATCAACAATCCCTCTTTGGAATGCTGTTTTTTGGGAGGCGGCAAACTCAAACGTAACAATCTTATCTAGCGATAATGTAATCAATAGCGAAATCTCAAAAAAATGTAGAATAATCAATAAATACTACGATGTTAACGTAATAGAAAGGTGTAGATAGACGATCTGATTACATCGCTGGCTTGATATGCTTGCCAGCGATGTACCAGATGCACAAGTAGACTAATGTTGATACGCGCCAATAGATGCTATTAACGCAGGCTCGGCCTCATCCAGTGGATTTCCGCTACCGCTGTACTGGAAAGTGAATGAATAATCAAACGGGCTTTTCTCATTACCTACAGCAACAGAAAACAGCGCGGTTACGTTGGTTCCGTCAAAGTTGCTAATTCCGGTCGCGGTGTACGTCACATCCACTGACTCCGTCCCTCCGGGAACGGTAAGCCGTAGGCCTGGGTAAGTAGTTTGTTTTTCCAGTACACGGCTGATTGTTACAGACATCATGACCTCCTACATTTTTGCGTTAATACTGATCAGGTAAACCTTCACCGTACCGGTTGTCCTGTTCGTGAATGACATATCGTTACCTGACGAAGAGATGTAAAACCGGCCATCACCCGGGGATCCTGAGCCGCCTGCGGAAAAGTTATTGCTCAGATTTCCGGTTATAAGCGGTGTGCTAATTGAGAAATCCGTTAGCGCTGTTGCTGCGCCCACATAGGCCCCTGCACTGTTTTCTACCCTGATCGTCAGTGAGGCGGAGCCATGAATGCAGCCTCGAAATACCGCTGTCGTGTTAGCTGCAACCTCTTGCATCAGAGTTACTGCGCCACCACTGTTATTGATCAGGCGGGTCGGCAGGCCATCAACGCTGAATCCTCCCTGAACGATTTCGCCATAATCGGCGCCGTCGGCCAGGGCCAGATTTTTGAATTTCTTGTACTGGAACGCTGAAGGCGCACCTTTGATACCCCACTGCATTCTCCCGCCAAAAGTGACGTTCTCTACCCGCAGGTCCGCTGTTGAACTCTGCGCAATCCAGGCGCAACCATTGCTGTTACTGCCGTATGGGGTAGACAGTGATGAATCCCTGAAAATATTATTTTTACCCGATACAGAAAAAACATTGAATGGTGCTGATTTAACGCGATGGTTCTCAGCCGTTAGACCTACTACCAGCACATTATCTCCAAAATTTCCTAATTCAGGACCGCACTGAGTTAACTGCATATCTCTCAGAATCATATCTGAGCCGTTCAAAAGATAACGGGCATGGCGTGCATAACCACCGTTAATGATGAGACGCCCGCGTTTTGACGAATATTCAAAGTAATCTCCAGAGAGATTTTGGCTGTCAATTATTGAACAGTTATTAAATTCAATACCACGGCTGTGATCGTTGTTATAGTCAGAGGTATCGTCAGCACTTGTGTCATTCATTGGCGTCGTACCAACCCCTTTGAACATTCTGTGCCCCACATTACTCCATGACAGTTCCATATTGTTAAACTGAAGGGAATCAACTCCTTCAAAGAGTGATGATGCATAAGTATTAACATCATTATTTCTGATGTACTCCAGCTTGCCGCCATTGAGAAAGTTGTGCCTTGAACGCAAACCGAAATGAAGCATTGCCGGGCAGCCTTCTACGTGGAGCCCATAATCCCGATTAGCATTGGAACCATCATACGGGTCATTGCCGGGACCTACATCAAGAGCATACTGTATGTCGTTCTGGTCCCGGGTATTCCCGCAATACATTAACCGGAGGTTGCTTGAGTTAGAGTCCCATAGAGACTCACGAACAATGCCCTTTCCATCCAGGTGACGGCACTCAATATTAACCAGGTTGATATATGAGGCATGGGCAAACCTCATCCCTCCGGCGTTCGCTGGTATGATGAGATCATCGAATACGTTTTGATATCCGCAACCTAACATCATATTCATGAAAGTTGATCGAAAAAGTCGCTTAGCTCCTCCAGCAGATGAATATGGTTCTGTTCCGTAAGTATTCCATATAAAATCAGCGCCAGATTCAGGAATAATTATCGTATTCCCGATGCCCTGGCCTACCACTTCAACATTTGATTTTATAATCAATTCTTTTGCTACGTATATCCCATTACCAAAAACCAGCCTGGCATAGTTCCTGATATCACCATTAAAAGTACTATCCTGCTGGTCATTGATAGCCGCAAGCGCTCTCAAAATGGCAGAAGTTGAACTCTTGCGACCAGTAGGATCAGCCCCAAATGCATCCACGTAAAATTCAGGTATCGCGTTTGATAAATTACCTGACTTAGGAAGGGCCACAATAGTTAAACCAGGTAGTTCGTTTGAACCCAGGTTTTGGCGAAGAGCAGCATCACCGACAGAAACGAAATGTGCAGAGTCTGTAGTAGTCCAGGTTTCGTCCGTTTTACCCGAAGCAGTGAACGGGATATTCGTCGCTGCCGTGAGTTTGTAGAGTTCGTTGTTATAACGAATGAGCTGGTTATACTCGGTGATGGTCAGGGGATTCCCTTCCGGGATAGTCCCCACTGTGTAATCGCCAACGATGTCATAGCCTGATGAAGCGATGAACGTATCAAACCGCGTATCCTGATCGGCCAACTGAGAAGTAAACCGACTCTCCTGACTGGCCATCTGGCTGAGAAACGATGTCTCCATTCCAAAAAATGAAGGCCGGACTTTCCCCAGGCGGTCAGTCCATATCAAGGCCGTCAGGCTGTTCAGTGCAAAATCGAGGTTCTCGGCGTTATCAAATAAATCTTTTACAGCCGCAGAGCCCAGCGGGTTGCCGGTTTTATATGTGCTCATAGTCGCCCTATAACAAAAAACCCGCCGAAGCGGGTTATTGAGAGTTATTTCTGTTTTATGCAATGTCGCCAGGATAACTGGCGTTGTCGTAGTCGTAGAAGGACGCGCGGTACTCTTTGGCGGTAACCTGACACGTCCCGTCTGATTGTGGGGCAATCTCCTCAACAATGGCGTCATAGACATGACGCGTTGAGCCGCAGAACACCAGGCGGACTGGCTCAATAGCTGGTGAAGTCTGGTCAATCTTCAATGGGTCATCAAAATCACTCAGATGGGGAACGGACAACTGATAATCCCCCACTCTGCTCGCCACCATCAGACCGGATGCAGAGCCATCCTGATAGCGGATCAGCGCACGGGGGTTTTCGAAAGACCAGTCCAGCGGCTCCGTAACGGTGAAGGTTGTCACGCCACCAGCCGTTGTCATCGCCTCCACCAGACAGGAAATCGTGTTGTTCCCCGGAATATCATCCGTGAGCACGATGCGATCGCCAGTGTTGTAGCAGAGCGCATCCAGCTCGGTGGTGGTCTGGTATGTAACCCGCTGCTGCAGGTATTTCATCAGGCGGCGCATGCCGATCTGGTAGGCGTGATCCTGAGCAAGTACCCCATCGAGTTTGTAGTTCTCGATTTTCACCGGCGTGGGATTATCGGGTGTCCGACATTTAACAGTCTCCTCCGCCCAGGTGACGCCGTTGATGTACGTCACGTCGACACCATCAAAATCATCGTCGGACGGCACGGTAAATCCGCTCTGCAGCTCCTCCACCATCTCATGCGGCGTTATGATCCCCGTCCAGGGCTTAATCCCCTCGCGGTTGACCGTCGCAAGGCCATCGCTTAACAGGAAGCGGGATTTCCCGGCACTGGCTATCATCTGCAGCATTTCCAGCGCCGAGATACTGTCGCCGGTGGCGAAATCGAAATTTTCGCCCCGTGGCGTCCAGTACGCGGACTCCAGTGCGTTGATGGTATCGACGTCCATCTCCAGCCCCAACGAGCTCCCGACATGCAGCAGCGCCCCCGAAATGGTTCTGGCCGTTCCTGAGTCATAGGACCGCGTGGCCACAACGTTTACGCGGCGGTCTGACTGCGCCGCCAGTTTCCCGCCCGTCTCAACGGTCACCGCCATCAGCGACACATCGGGATAGGATGAAGGACGTGTCAGCAGCCGCCCGCGCAGTGCCTGCCAGTACATACTGTCTCGCGCGTTGTTTGAGCCCTGCTCATTGCGCCGACGGCAGCGAACTTCCACCAGCCCCGGAGAACTGAGGGTGATCTGCTCAGTGAAACCTAACCCGTTGATGTTTTTAAGCGCGTACTCTCCCTGGTGACTCACCCACCCCGATCCGGAACCGTAGACGCGATACTGAATCTCCCACTCAACGTGGCGAATCCGTTTTTTGCCCTTACTGTCAAAGCCGCAAATACCGTTCGGGAAAGAGAAATTCACCTCGAACATATCAACGGTCTCATTTTCAGGGCAAACCAGGAACGGCCCCAGCCAGCTCAGCGTGTCGTTAAGGCCGGTGGCCTCATAGTCGATCATCGTCCTGGCGGTGAATCCCGGCCATGACTCATCAACGGCACCGTTAACCAGGCGCGCCACTGTCGCCGTTGTGCCGTCGGACGAGACGATCTGGTATTCGTTGCCGCGGTGAGCAAGTGAAAGCCGTTGCACACCTTCAGGCATGCCCGAGAATGCGGTTCCCGTAGCGCCGATATAGGCGAGCGTCACATTGGCTGTTACCGCCGGGCTGCCGCCGGTTGATGCCGTGCCGGAGGTGTAAACCGGGGCATCACCGAAAACGGCTGCAGGCAGCGAGGAGGATGTGATTGCCCCACCCGCGAACGGACTGGCAGCCTCAGTTATCAGTACGGTACCGCCGTTCTCCCTCGCGACCAGGCCGGAGCCAGTGAGCCCCTCGGTGATGGCTGCCAGCAGTCCCGACATCGAGATGTAGTTCGCTACCAGCGACACCGTATAGGTGGTGCCCTGCCATGTGATCATGAACGTACTGGAGCTGATCGAAAAGTCGTAGGTGACAGGAGCCGCACTGGCCTGAATTTTTGCCGCGCTGCCACCCTCGCCGGGCACCGCGTCCTGACCCGGGGTATAGGACGCAATGACGAGGTCATAATCGACACTGTTGAAACTCAGCGTCACCGGCATCCCCGCTACGGGAGCAAGTTCGGTAAGCAACGAGCTGGCAAAAACACTGTAACCAGAAGAGGTGGAGATCAGATAATTTGTCGGCGCCTTAATTTCAACTATGGCCCCCGTTACCCAGCTGTCCGGAAGAGAATTATCGTCCTCGTCGTCATCGTCACCATCATCCGTATCAAGGCCTGTAAACGTTACGGATGCACCAGAAACCGTCATGCTGTCAGCGATAATATCGTCGGAATCAGGTGAGGTCTGGGCCATATCCAGCCCGGTGCCGGATGACGTCCCGCCCACTTCGGTGGAGTTGACCCAGTTTTCGCTGCGCTCATCGCCGGAAACGTCCGCGCCTGGCGGAAAATAGGTGATGTTGAAACCCGGCAGCGTTGAAGCTGGCGTACTGCCAACCCGGATATCACCATTGGTATAAATCAGTTCACCGACACCGAGACACAGCAGCATCTGGACGCGCATTTTCGTAGGATCAGCAGCGTCGAACCGGGTCACAGGCTGGACCACATAATCAGGGTAGATACGCACCCGGCCAAACACCTCACGAATGGCATCACCGAGTTTTGCGGTGTTGGCCCGCGCCGGGTTCAGATCGAGACTGCGCCCTGTGGATGAGGTATAGCCTCCCGTATCGATATTGCTCATCATGAAAAGTGAATAGGCTGCTGCGGCAACGGAGATACCGACACCAATCCACGCAATAGTGGCTGCCTCCAGCCCAAAGGGAACTGGATAAAGCCGGACATCACTTTCAGGGTGGATCACGCAAGTAGCCCACTCGCCTGGCGGAATTGGCTGCCCCTCAACCTCAACGGTCAGCGGTGGCACATCCCGATCCTCGTAACCTTCAACATTCACCACCAGCCAGTTGCGAATACTGGTTACACCATGCTCATGCGTTTCGAGAGGTTCACCGGGAAGCCGGGACGGGTAAAAACGAATGGTCATTGCCAGAACTCCACTTTGACAAATCGCCGCTTAAACCGCGCTAACGGCAGAAACGTTACGTTAGAACCTGGATTGCATTCCGCCACATGCAGCAGGCCATCAATACTGACGACAATCCCCACATGGGTGACGGCTGAGCCGGAATAGCAAGCCACGCCAGCCCCTTCGCAGGGGTCGCAGCGCTCCAGGGTAAGCATCATTTGACGCGCCTCCCGGTCGAGGCCGCCGTCGTCTTTCGTGACCCCGGCAAAATCAGGCCAGCGAGGCAAGCCCAAATCGCGGCGTATCTCGTTCACAATGCCAAAGCAGTCGAGATCCGGCCATGAGCGCCCGCCCTTCAGCCAGGTGACTGAAAGGTATTTATCAGGGTTAAACATGATGGATTCCTTAGCTGATATAACGTAGTCCGGGGAAGACAGGGAGCGTGTAGCGGTAACGCGGCCAGGCCATATCAAGGACATTCATATAGCCCGCGGTGATCTGAACTTCTGTTGCGGTCCAGTAACCCGACTTAATTTTCAGCGTATACGGCACTGCCGCAGGCGCGGCTAAATCCGTGGAGATATAACTGCGGTATGTCAGCGATGCAGACAACCTGTTAGCGAGGGCATTGCGGATCGTCGTTGACACAACACCATCAACATTGCACAGGGCGAATTTCAAATCTTGCGTACCGTCCGCGTTGCGCGCCGGCAGCGCAATGTCAATCGCGCAGGCGGTAAACGTTACGGTATCGCCGCTCTCCGTCGTCGCCGTAATATCCTCGTACCCCTGGCACAGGTAGTGAATATCTGAGCCAACGGTGATCTGCAGCGTTTCAATGATCACCTCCGGCCCGCTGCTGGCATAGAGCCTGTTAAGTCTTGTCATGCTTCAGGCCACTCCCTGTTAACGGCAAGATCAAGAATATCGCTGTTCACAATGAAGTCAGGGAACTCGGCCCAGCCAGGCGGAAGGATTGGACGCTCCCATAATTCCAGCGTTGCACTATATCGCCAGTATTTACCGCCCTCTGGTGTCGGTCCCTCGTATATATCGACAAACCTACAGACATAATCTTGCGCACCTAAAGGGGTAAGGAGCGGCATGTTGAACCAGTCAGCCCCATCGGTAATGATGTCGCGGTACCAGGCTTCGAAAAGCTGTGCCTGACCATCAGTAAAGATCCATGAAACTGGCGTTTGAGTAGGAACCGAAGTATAAGCTCGCCTTTGTCGCCGCCTGCCGGTAACCATCGCTGTACTTTTTAGCGGAGAAGTCGCTTTAAGACCAAAGTTCTCCTTCAATGGGCAAGGGAGATAATCCTTCGGGTAATTGAGATTAGTTGAAATTGCCATCAGCTAATTTTCCTCCCCGAGGTAGTTTTCCCCATCAGAGCCTTATGTAAATCACCCTGACCGGTAGCAATAGACTGAACAGCTTTTTGATACCCCATCTGAGCACCATCGGATGCAGCTTTCTTCATCATGGCAATTTGAGCATCAGAGGGATCGCCGTTGACATAGAAACTCATACTCGGCGCATAGGTTGCCCCCCCTGTTGACTGGTTTGCTACTCGATCCAGAGTGGCATCCAGTTTGGCGCTGGTCGCTGCGGTGGTCACCCGCTCTCCTTTTTGAAGCAACCAGGTACCTGTTTCAGGAACTGCATCAATCCCGTCATGCGCCATTCCGACTGCAGAAATATTTGAAACTATTCCAGCGGTTGCAGCAGCAACTGAAGCCATAGCAGCCAGGTTATAGGGAAAAGGATTCGCTGATGCCATGGCGATACCTTGTTGAATAGCTATTATCGATTGAGCAATGGCAACCGCTTTTTGGGCCACAAATGCAGCTTTATAAATTGCAGATTGTTCACCGAAAGCCTCTTTTGTCAGATCAACCATTGAGCCCAAACCGTCACTTATACTGCTCAGCATCAGTTGATTTCTTTGATCATTAAGAGCCTGAAGGCTTTCATCGTGCTTCTTCTTAAGTGCGAGCTCTTTTGCATCCCACTCGTCATTAAGATCAGACTGCGACTGTCGGTATTCAGCCAACAAATTGAGCTGAGTAGAATACCAATCCTCCAACTCTTTTTGCGCGTTATCGACCTTACGCAGCTCCCCACTTTGACCACCAAAGAGTGGATCAATACCTGAAAATTCTGGAGCAGTTTCAAAAGCATTATTAGCAACTGCTTTAGCTGCTTTAGAATAGTCGTCTGATTTTGCAAGGCCTGATTCTTTAGCTTCCTTTAAAAGCTTGATACGCTCCTTGGTTATTTCGAGAAGTCTTTCCTCTGGAGTAAGTAACTCTTGCTGAAGGTTATAATATTTCTCTAGTAATTTATATTTATCTATTTCTGACGCAAGACCCTCGAGCCTCAGTCGTTGCGCCTGGGTTATTCCTGAAAGTTTTCCTGATGAAATATCAAATCTTAACTTTTCAAGTTCTGTAGCTTCTTTTGTTTTACCATTAAGCTGATCAGTAAGTGCCAGCTGGCGAAGATAGCTTTGTTCGACACTTTTGAAAGCATTAAGAACCTTATCAACAGGAGCCTTTGTTGGTTTCCCGTTTGTTCCTCCAGGAGGAAGGGAATATGGATTACCAGTCCCGATAGTCGCAGGTGCAAGGGGAAGGTTACCTGTCGTTGGTTTAGATAACTTATCTCTAGTGGCGATAAGTGAAGACAATTCATCATTTAGAGATTTGACGCTATCATCAACTCCTGTAAGCCATCCAAACATTGATGCATCCTGAGAGTAAATATCTTTCCTACCATCAAGATTTTTTTGCAAATAAGTTATTCGCTCATTTACCTGGTCAATATTGTTAAGATCTATTTTCCCGCTTAATGCTGCAAATCTATTACCTGTACTGGCAGCTAATTGTCCTGCTCCCGCAGCAGCTTTAACAAGCCACCCAGCAAGCTGAGTCACCTCAGAAACAAGATCAGAAATACCTTGAAGGACAGCAGGGTCAGTTAGCACGTCATGAAGCTTGTCGAGAGAACTTTGCAAAGGAGACAAATCAACCTTTGCTAGTCCAGCAGCAATCTCCATCTTCAAGCCAGCAACCTGAGCTTCCATGTCTTCGAATAGTTGATTGACCTTAACAAGGTCATCTATCGAAGAAGGATCTGGAGCAACTCCATAATCTTTAGCTAAGTAAATAAACTGCTTGAGTTTCTCGTTATTATTATCAAAAAGAGGTAAAAGTTTAGACAGATCATTCCCAAGGCTTTCAAGGATAGTTGTTTTTCCAGCATTGGTGCCAATTTTACCAAGAGCCTCACCGATTACCAGAAGTTGTTTATCTGGACTAATCTTGGATAGTTTTTCAGCAGATAATCCAAGTGAATTAAGGGCATCAACTGCCTCGCCAGATTTATTTAGAACTGCATCACCTATTTTATCCCCTATATCTTTAAATATATCAGCCATCTGGTCACCAGAAACACCAGCCTTTTCCGCTGCAAATTGCCAGGCTAACAATTCCTGCGTTGATACATTCAAAGATTTTGCCCAACGGTCTGTTTCAGTAATTTGCTTAGAGGTACTTTTTAACAACTGAAATCCGGCGGCACCTACAGCGAGGCCCGCAGTTACGGCAGCAGCACCAACTCCAGCAAGTGCCGCGCTTGACGCCGCAGCGTCATCCTGAACCTGTTTACTCCATTTGGCAGATGCACGTTCAGCCTTATCCATCCCAGATACAAACCCACCAACTTTTGCAACCAGATCGATGGTAAGCGTTCCTAATGACCTGCCAGCCATATTTCCTCCAAAAAAAAGCCCGCGTTTGCGGGCGTTACTTTAACTATTATCCTTTAATCTTTTTTGTAGGGCTGGTTTAAAGTCGTTCCTAATTGATATAGGAAGCCCACTCTCCAACCTATCGATTAAAGGCATATTCATAAAAAGAATATCCACAACACTACTGGAGCCATGTTTTTTTAAAAGCATCAATGAGAAGTTATCTACCGCTAATACATTTAGATTCTGCTGTCCATTTTTTTCGGTAACGAAATCTTGAGATGAAAATGACTCCAGCTTAGTAAAATCTACTTCAGGTAGCGGCTTCCGCCTTCCGACAAACGAAATAATTATACCAGCAAGAAATAACACAACCGCTATTAAAATATAATTCTGCTGCTGTGCCATTAGACCGATATTGTTTACTCTTGTCCCGTCTCCAACATCTACAGTTACGTCCATAAAAAATAGTGAATATATTGCTATTAAAATACCGATGAACGTTAAAATTCGCCCTGATGCCTTCATGATAGTCCCTCTTGATATTGGTTACCAAAAGGGTAGCAGGTTTCCTTAAAGCCAAAAACCATAATCATGTCCAACTGTTCATCGCATCTTCCAGGCTTATAGGGCCTTCATTGATATGTAACGCAAAGTCACTGATCTTAAATGGTGGAGATTTTTTACCTCTGTTTATGTTAGCCAGTACGGTGGCTACAAGGGCTGCGCCCCACTCGGTACGCATCATGATATTGAGCGGGCCGTACTTCTCACGGTACTTGAGCCAAACCAGAAATTCTCTACGACTCATCCGCTCCTGAGCCTCTGCAATGGTGTGGCCTCCGATGCCGTTCATCACCAGTTCACACCAGAATTCATCCTCGCCGGTTAGCTCGTAGTCTTTCCCAGCTCATTAACTTCCTGAATTAAAGCCAAAAGAGCAATAACAATAGGGCCGTCGAGAGCACCTCGTTCTTCTGAAGCGTTACCAAGTATGTCAGCTTCCGTGAAGATAGATTTGCCTTCTTCATTACAAATTTGGGCCGCGATCAGGCCTGCTACTGGATCATGATTCCCTTTCATTGCAAGAAGGTCTGATTTCACCGAATGATAGCCCATTGGTCGCACAAAGACGGTTGCTCTATGTTCTTTTCCATCTCTGCTTTTCCAGTTAATTTCTTTTTCAACCGGTCGCCCGGTAAAAGCTCCGGTTTCTTTTAATGTATCTAAGGTGAGCAGCATGTTTTTTCTCCTTAATATACGGGGCAGAACCCCGCATTTAATTAACTACCAGCTTGTGTGCTACGTACCCAGAGGCCTGGGCCGCTACGCTGCATTGTGGCTGCAGTAGACACCACTGTATTTCCCTGGAAGTCGAACGGAAAATCGCTAACATACGCGCGGAAGGTATACCAGGTACGGTCAGTTGGTAGAACCATCTCACCAGCAGAGACTGTAGGCACCGATTCACCATCAGACCAACCAATAGCCCAGTGGATCAGTTCATCCTGGTATTCATCCAGCTCCGCCAGTTGCCACATCAGATAATGCGAGTCATTCACTGGATCGGCATTAATTGTTACTGAAGCCTGCCCCGGAGTGCGAAGCCCTTTTTTATACGTCCGGCTATTACGCTCGCTAAGGCATGTATCTTCAATTTGATCTGCCGGGTTCGCACCTGGATTAAAGTTAGTTATGCATTCGATCTCATGAATAACACCGCGGATTAGCGCGTACAGCTGGGTACCCTGCGTTAACACAGACATAGTTCTCTCCAAAATAAAAAACCGGCACATGGCCGGCGTTAGGAAGGTTTGTTGAGTTAAGTGATTAGCGTTTAACTATCCAGTCAACGTCGAATGAATAGCGGAAGCGTTTTGTTTCAGGGTCGCGGCTTTGTGACCCCCAGCGGGTGATATAGGCCTTTGGTTCGATAGCATCACACAACGCTTTTGCAACCTCCTGAGCTGATGTCACAGTGTCCGAATAAACGTCCACCTGTAGCGTATAGCTATCGACATCGGGGCGCCTGTCCAGATAGTTTTCCGGTACTCCGCTGATGTTCTGCCACAGCGCGTAGGGATAAACGATATTGTCATCCTGCAGACCGAACGGATAAAGTCGCACGGGAGAGCCTAACAAATCCCTGACAGCCTGGCTGGCCGCGCAAACAGCAAATATTGGTGCGATCATCCACTTCTCCCCTTCTTAGCCGCTCGGGTTATCGCTCGATCGATAGCCTTCCCATATTCTTCAACGAAAGTCCTCGTTGCGTCTTCTGCGCTGGATTCAGCTGCCGGCCGCATGAAAGGTTCAGCTCGCATCTTTTCCGTTCCAAACTCCAGCAGGCGCCAGTGAGGTGTAGGGGCATTTTTAGCTTTATCGGGATGCTTTTTCAGCACTGCTCCATGCAAAACCCCAATTCTGAATGCAAGGTTCCCGTTACGCTTAAACTCGCGGCCATTCCAGCGCACTGCAATGTTATCTGCTATGCTTCGGCCTGTTGCAGGATCATCGAGCCTGCTTGCATTAGCCTTTGCCCTGTTAGCAATTATGTTTGCCGCTTTTCTTAACGCTGATCGCCCGCCCTTACGCTTCATATCATCGGTGATTGACTCAAACTTACCCAGTAACTCATCAACCCCGGTCAGCTTAAACTCAACCCCGTCAGCCATCGTTTACCCCCTCCGAGCAGGGCAACGTTAAATACTCCAGACCACTATCAGGATCGGGAAGTACCCCCTCAATGTTGAAAATCTTCCCTCGATATAAAATGCGGCATTTAGGAGTAATATCGTTTCGCTGACGGATTGTGATCCTGGTAGTAATCTCGTTCTGGGTTGCCTGTGCCGATGTAAATTCCCTGGCGGAAAGGGGATATACTTCAGCCCAAATCCCATTATCTACAGTTGACTGAACAAGGTTAACCCAATTTTTCACTACCTCTCCGGTCAATGGATCCTGCACCGAGACGGATTTCTGGGGAATAACACGATGTCGGAGTCTTCCGGCCTGCATATTACCCCCTCGTTTTTTGACTCAAGTAAACGGGGCGCTCGTCCCCCAATGTAGTAATTTCAATATCTTCATCTGCGGCCAGCGACTGGATAATGACGTCCCTCAAAGCGTTATTTGATTCAGCCAGACGGTTTATCGCTGCCGTTTGCTCTCTCTGTGCTGCTGTCTGCTCTTTCAACGCTGCGATCAGCGCGCTTAACTGTTGCTCGTTCATAGGCAATTTTCGTCCACTTTTTAATCCACTCGCGCCGCCTGGCGCAACCTGAACAGGCCATAATTTCCTCGTTAGATAATGGTTGGCCGACGCAGATCGTAAATCAGCATCGTTACTGAGAAGGGAAGCTCACCCTGCTGAAGTTTTTCTTCCTCTTCTCCGTTGCGGTTGCGATCGAGGTAACCGAGAAGAATTAGAAGCGCACCCTGCACACGTTTAAGCGGCTCCCCCTCAATCAGATTCCCATCGCTGCTTACAACCAGTTCGCGGCTCCCCTGGATGTAGGAAAGCAAAGCTGCACTGCCTGACTGGATTTTCAGGAGCAGATCGCCATCACCTGCGTCATCGTCAATGCGCAAATGCTCTTTTGCTTGGGGTAAAGTTACAAGCTCAATCATGCTTTACCCCTCCCATCCCGCCCGCGCTTGGCGGCCAGAGTCCAGCCTTTAGAGCCAGTTTCACCCGGTTTATCCTGCGTCTGTTCGTCACAGTGCCAGAGTGAACCACCCCATGTAACCGTATCGCCAGGCAGGTACTCATCGCCCGATTTGAATACGCCGCGGTACACCATAGTCGGTATATCAAAAGATTTTTTCTCACTGGCACCGCTGGCACGGTTGACGGTGACAATAAAATTGCGTTGACCATTCATGCTTATATCAACATCTGATACGCCATCGACGATGCATTCCCAGCCACGCATACCATGGGTTTTCTCGTAAGCACGCCAGAGGCCTCCGTTGTGGGTGGCATAAGAGCCGCGCGTATAGCTCTTTCCTTCATCAATGAAAGGCTGTATTTCCAGTTGTAAGGCATCCCGTCCGTCCTGCGCCGGCGGCAACGCGGCGACCGCA
>CWHA01000001.1_pt1 | contig 35571 bp, 30 predicted proteins | sample 693841 | NCBI WGS metagenome assembly CWHA01 (sample SAMEA3735820, study PRJEB9488) | human gut metagenome | biome: ENVO:mammalia-associated habitat; material: ENVO:feces | place: Malawi | collected 2009-02-27 | reverse complement strand
GTGGAGGTGTACGGCAGGAAACCGCCGTGCAGGGAGATACCGTTGGCAATCGCGGTCATCCCGAACTCACGCACGCCGTAGTGGATGTAGTTACCCGCGGTGTCTTCGTTGATGGCTTTCGAACCGGACCAGATGGTCAGGTTGCTTGGCGCCAGGTCAGCCGAGCCGCCGAGGAATTCAGGCAGCAGCGGGCCAAAGGCTTCAATCGCATTCTGCGACGCTTTACGGCTGGCGATTTTCGCCGGGTTAGCCTGCAGCTTCGCAATGAACGCGTTCGCTTTCGCGTCGAAGTCTGCCGGCATCTCGCCTTTCATACGACGAGTGAATTCGGCTGCGTCCTGCGGGAAGGCGTTGGCGTAGGCCGCGAACTTCTCATTCCACGCCGCTTCTTTCGCCTGACCGGCTTCTTTTGCGTCCCACTGTGCATAGATGTCAGAAGGGATTTCAAAGGCCGGGTGATCCCATCCGAGATGCCCACGCGCAGCAGTGATTTCACTGTCGCCCAGAGGGGCACCGTGGACATCATGGGTACCCGCTTTATTAGGAGAACCGAATCCAATGACGGTTTTACAGATGATAAGCGTTGGCATGGTCGTGATCGATTTTGCCACATCAATGGCAGCACGAATAGAATCTGCGTCGTGGCCGTCGACACCACGTACGACATGCCAGCCATAGGCCTCAAAACGTTTCGCGGTGTCGTCAGTAAACCAGCCTTCAACATGACCGTCGATGGAGATGCCATTGTCATCATAGAACGCAATCAGTTTACCCAGCTTCAGGGTACCGGCCAGGGAACATACTTCGTGGGAAATGCCTTCCATCATGCAGCCGTCGCCCATGAACGCATAGGTGAAGTGGTCAACGATATCGTGGCCCGGACGGTTGAACTGCGCCGCCAGGGTTTTTTCAGCAATCGCCATGCCGACCGCGTTGGCAATCCCCTGGCCCAGCGGGCCGGTGGTGGTTTCCACGCCGGCGGTGTAGCCGACTTCCGGGTGGCCCGGGGTTCTGGAGTGCAGCTGACGGAAGTTTTTCAGTTCTTCAATCGGCAGATCATAACCGGTGAGATGCAGCAGGCTGTAAATCAGCATTGAGCCGTGGCCGTTGGAGAGCACGAAACGGTCGCGATCGGCCCAGGACGGGTTCTGTGGGTTATGATTCAGGAAATCACGCCACAGGACTTCGGCAATGTCAGCCATCCCCATCGGGGCACCCGGGTGGCCTGATTTGGCTTTCTGTACGGCATCCATGCTCAGAAATCTGATTGCATTTGCCAGCGTTTTTCTGTCTTTCATAACCAACCTCTGTCATTTAAGTGATCACACTATTCATAATTACGGTTCAATATAACCGTTGCGCACACGCCAACCAGTCACTTTTAAAGGGACGTTTAAGCGAAGTCACAGCTTCTGTAATATCGTGGTGTACTAACTGTTCATTGCAGATACCAATGCAACGTCCGCCGTGGCCCTGTAATAACAGTTCAACAGCATATGCCCCCATCCTTGAAGCAAGAATTCGATCATAGGGTACCGGTGCCCCGCCTCGCTGGACGTGACCCAGAATAGTGGCTTTGGTTTCCCGGCCGGTTTTTTCCTGAATGTATGACGCCAGTTCATTCACATCACACATATGTTCAGTGATAACAACCAGCGCATGCTTCTTACCTTTTGAAATACCAAGATGGATCTGTTTGACCAATTCATCCGGGTTAAACTCGATTTCAGGGACGGCAACAAATTCACATCCCCCTGCGATGGCAGAGGAAAGGGTCAGATCGCCACAATGTCTTCCCATAATCTCAATGATATAGATCCGTTGATGGGAGCTGGAGGTGTCACGTATTCGGTCAATCGCTTCAACAGCGGTGCTCAGTGCAGTCATATAGCCGATCGTATAATCGGTACCCGCGACATCGTTATCGATGGTGCCTGGCAACCCAATGCAGGGAAAGCCCATTTGGGTAAGGCAATGGGCCCCCATATAGGATCCGTCGCCGCCGATGACCACCAGGGCATTTATGCCACGCGCCTGCAGATTTTTTATCGCGACTTGCCGAATGTGTTCTTCACGGAATTCCGGAAAACGAGCGGAGCCAAGAAATGTTCCGCCTCGATTTATCACATCGGAAACACTATAACGATCCAGCTGGATCATCCTGTTTTCGTAAAGTCCCAGATAACCGTCATAAATACCGAACACCTCCAGCCCTTCAGATAAGGCCGAGCGGGTGACGCTGCGTATGGCCGCATTCATGCCGGGGGCATCACCACCGCTTGTGAGAATACCAATCTTATTAATCACGGTTGCTCCTGAATCATTATGTGTTTACTCAACTGATGGCAGCGCCTTCAGAAAAAATCAGTTCATATCAGCATACGTTGCAGAGACCGGTTTTCCTGACAATCAGGACTGCTCAGTGCACTGTGAAAAGACTTATCCAAAGACGCTGACATAAGCCTGGTACGGCCGGTAAATCATACCGGCCTTATAGGGTCTTTACTGACGACGCACGCCATACGCATCAGCGGCTCGTAAAGCAGCCAGAATACGTTCAGGGGTCACAGCATAGGGCTCATTGTGCATTGTCTCTCCTTCCTGGCAGGAGGCCGTTGCTACGGCCAGCAACTGCTCATCAGTCACATTATTCAGACCAATTTGCGCGAGGGTCGTTGGCAAACCGACTGATTCACAGAAGGTGTATACAGTGTCAATAAGCTCAGGTTCCCTGTCGGTCAACATCAGCATGGCGAGTGTACCGAAAGCCACTTTCTCTCCGTGCCAGTAACTGTGTGTCTCCGGTAATACGGTCAACCCGTTATGAATGGCGTGAGCTGCAGCCAGGCCACCGCTTTCGAATCCGAGACCGGACAACAGCGTATTGGCTTCAACAATATGCTCCAGGGCAGGGGTGACCATCTTCTGTTCGCAGGCTGCTTTAGCAAGTACCCCATATTTCAACAGGACGTCAAAACACATACGAGCCAGGCCAAATGCTGTCATAGGCCCGGGACGCGTGGTCATATTACCGGCCCCTTTAATGCGGCAATCTTCTGCTTCAAACCAGGTCGCCAGTGCATCCCCCATTCCGGATACCAGGAAGCGGGCAGGGGCGTTCGCGATGATCTGTGTATCGACCAGAACAAGAGTGGGGTTCTGCGGGATCATCAGATAGCGTTTAAATTTGCCTTCCCGGGTATAAATCACAACCAGAGAGCTGCATGGGGCGTCGGTTGAGGCAAGCGTCGGGACGATAACAATAGGCAGGCCCAGGGCTGCACCTGTTGCTTTAGCGGTATCAAGGGTTTTTCCGCCACCGATACCGACAATAACGTCCGCTTCAAATGCTTTAGTTAAGGCCGAAATACGCTCAATTTCTTCATCACAGCATTCACTACAAAAAACCTCTGATTTTGTTGCAATTTTATTGGCCAGTAATGCATCAATACGGGGGCCAATGAGTTTATTCACCGTGGGATCCTGTACAATAAATGCACGCTGCCCCAGCCGTAAAAGCTCGTCCGCAAGGCATTCATCAATAGCATTAGCTCCTTGTACATAACGTCCCGGGAAAATCGCTGTAGTTACCATAATAATTTCCTTAAGTAATCACTTGTTGGATTGTTTAAAAAATTTCGCGATGACGTCCAGCTCCGCATTATTAACAACGACTGAATATTTTTCACATAACGGCATGATGTGGTTCATCAGTATGTTGTTGACAGGCGAGTCAGGTTTTTCCATATGCTTACAGGGATTATTATTTTTTGATGATGAAAGACGATCAATCAGACATGCCATATGCATGCAAATGCCGATGATCATATTGCTGGTAACGCTAATGTTAAGACTTTCCGCACATTGCTGAATGAAAAACCGGATGTCCGGAAGGATATCGCCCGGTGAAATATTATTCAGCATGCTGCGTAAGGGTTCAATCATCAGTTGAGCCGTCGTCTCAATATCAATTAACTGCTGCAACTGATTGATACCGGCATCAGTCGACACGATATTGACGTTAAATACCGGAACCGTTAAAGAGAGCTCTAAAGGTGATATAGCAGCAATAATGATATGGGTTGATGCAATTTTCTCATACTCAAGCACAAACTGTTGTGCATCTGTGAATTCAACTGGGATCACATCCAGATAATTTTTCCGGTATGAGAACGATTCCTCAATAATGTTCTGGAGTACTTTTGCCGATCCTTCACCTGACGTACATATAGTGAGAATGGCCAATTTCTGTTCTGCATCACCCGGTGACGGAATTGTTTCTGTTGCCTGGTCAAGAATACTGAATACATTCAGCACTTCGTTATACAGGTCATCCGCTTTCAGGCCGGAAATGGATTTTTGAACAGCCTCAATGACATGCAGGGTACTGACAAGCTGGAGCGTTCTGGTCCTGATACCGGTATGCTCTTCGATAACGTTACCAATATGCGTCAGGGAACCCATATCCACAAGGAGCAGGACATCAGAGATGTGCTCTTCGCTGTTAATGAAGTCAATAATATTGTCCGTAATAAGTTGAGGCTTAACATCTAATGGCAGATTAAACCCGTGTGCAATGTTCACCCCCATCAGATGATTAGCCGTTTCAGCAATGGAAGATGCTGCCGCTTCACCATGCATCACAACGATCACTTTGGTATGCGTATCTTTCCGGTTACTGACCTCATCATAGAGTAAAATCATGGCCAGAAAACCAGCCTCATCGATTGGCAGGGTCACTTCAAGCTGACGTTCGATTAAACGTAATGAATCCAGTGCCAGATTGAACAAGCGGGGGAGTTCGACGCGAATTTTATTAAGATTAGGGTGATAAATCTTTTTGTTCGCTTTGACTCTTTCAAGCGTACTTTCGATGTGTTTAGCGAGAGCATACTTAAACTCAGGACGGAAGTTTTTATGTAACTCAGATTCACAAATCGTAATAATATCGTCAGCCAGGGTGAGAATGTTTCCGCTGATTAAGTTTTCTATTTTGTAGTTCGAGTGCTTATTGGCATGATTATAGTTTTCCCGGAAGAATGTGGTGATCGCATTCTCGACATCAACCAGTTCAGGCATGCTTTCAGGCGAGGAACTTTCAAACAACTCGTGTAAGGCATCATAGACCGTGTTGTCAGGTAATTCCCCAGTATAATCAAAGGCCTGGTCGGGATAATAAATGGATACCGAGGTTTTGGCTGGCATATAGCCATTCCATACCTTCCGGTGCTCAACATTTTCAAGCAAGGCTGCTTTCACATGCTCAGGCAGAATACGACTTACTACTGAAATGTTAGGCTTTTTACCTGAAATATATTCAGCGTATGCATTTGCACATGAGAATTTTATATCAGTACGAAGCTGACCAATATTATTTTCACACTCATAACTCATGAATGCATTCAGGCTATTTGCCGAAACGTGAATGGGTGCATTCAGGTGTTGAGCCTCTGCATTAATAAAGAAGTTGACAAGATTATTTCTTTCCTGGAAAGTTCTTTCTTTCAGAGAAGGTAATCGTAAAATCATCGGGAAGCGACGAGTAAACGTTCGCAAAAGATGCGACTCAGGTTTTTCTGTCGTTGCAGCAAAAATACGTACATCAGCCTGACGTAATGTATCCGTTTCTCCCATGCGACGAAAAGTGCCTTTATCAATGAAGGTAAAAAACATTTCCTGCCCTTCAGGTGGGAGGCGATGCACTTCATCAAGGAACAGTATTCCACCATGGGCTTTTTCAATTAATCCCACACGGTTCTCATCCAGGCCGGTGTAGGCGCCTTTTTTACTGCCGAATAGCTGGGAAACCAGTAACTGAGGGTTGTTTGCATAATCCGCGCAGTTAAAAACGATGAGATTAGAGTCATTTTTAACCAGCTGATTGTCTTTCGCAAAATCGTACAGTAATTCTGCAAACATGGACTTCCCGACACCGGTTTCGCCCAGAATAAGAATGTTCATGCCATTCGGTGGATACAGTACCGCTGCTTTAGCCTGCTCTATCGCTGCATACAGACTTGGATTATCCTGACTGAATTTCCCCAGTATGGAGATTTTCTTGATATCTTTATTTTCTGTATTCAGTGACTTAAGGACTGATACAGGATGGTTTTCACTTTGACGCGGCTCAACAGGGAAGAAGCGAACGGGTTTCCCGTGAACTTTTTTCACTTTTCCGGACAACGTCAGTTTATTCAGCTCATGGCTGACATTTGCTCTTGAATAACCGAGTAAATCAGCAAGCTCCTGGGCTGTAACACCGTCCGGCACCTGCATCGACTGAAGTTTTTTAAAAATACGGTCAATTCTCATCACAAATGTTCCATCTAACGTGTAGGTAACTTACTAAAATATAACTCAATTCTAATATTTTTAATGTTAGTAATGTCGGGTATTTTGCATACTTATGTTGTTAACATTTGGCATGAGAATCAGGAGGAGGGCTAAACCCTCCTCCCGTAGAGCTACTCGAGATTGGCGTGCCGGGAGAACATTTCCTCATCCGTCATGTTTTTGCGTACCTTGATAGTCAGGATGACGCTTTCACAGGCGAGAAGAAGCAACTGCTCAAACAGAGAGCCAATGGGTTGGATCGTTTTCACAGTTCCGGTACCGAGGGTACTTTTTTGTGTGGAACCGGGCAGCACAACGGTGGTTGAAGACAACTTACCAATTGTCGACCCGGGACAAACGGTCACCAGCGCAATATTTGCCTCTTTATTAGCCGCTTTCTTCGCCATGGTAACAAGACTACCCGTTTCACCAGACCCGGAACCAATAATTAACAGGTCCCCTTTCTGGATAGACGGCGTAGTGGGTTCTCCCACAAAGAATGCAGTATACCCGAGGTGCATGAGACGGTTAACGAACGCACGAACCATAAAACCTGAACGACCCGCACCGGCAACAAAGATACGATTTGACTTTTCAATCAGATCGGCAAGGTTGTCGACGTCTTCCTGTTTTACCAGTTTTGCAGACTGCTGCAGTTCTTCAACAATCGATAACAGTACGGTGTCAGTCATATTATTTAGCTCCGTTCATGATCTGTTTGATAGCTGCAGCTTCAGCACGCGGATCTTTCTGGTGCGTGATGCCTGTACCAACAATCAGGATAGAAGGTTTCAGATCGACGTATTTCTGCGCAGTACGTGAACTGATACCACCGGCAACTGACATTTGTGCAGATTTTACGTGCTGCGCCATAATGCGCAGATCATCAATCGGTTCACGGCCAGCAGCCTGTTGATCGGCGCCAGTATGTACGGCCAGAATATGGGCGCCAGTTGCTTCCATTTGTGCAATTTTGCCCGGCATATCTTCGACACAGATCATGTCGACAACAATTTTACGGTTGTATTTCTCAGCAACTTCGACGCAGCCTTTTACGGTCAGTACGTCGGTAACACCCAGAACTGTCGCGTAGTCAGCACCGGCTTCGAATGCCAGTTCCGCTTCATAATAGCCTGCGTCCATGATTTTCAGGTCGGCGAGGACTTCCTTTTCCGGGAAGAAACGCTTAATTTCGCGGACGGCACGCATCCCTTCATCGATAACAAACGGTGTTCCAACTTCAATGATGTCGATTGAGTCGTGAACTTGCTCGATCATACGAAGCGCTTTAACTAAATCCAGGTCATCTAAGGCAAGTTGTAATTTCATGATTTTTTATCCTTTTTTCAATGATTAAATTTGTTAAATTCAGCCAGAACTTTTGCGAAAATGGCAGAGCCTTGTTCAAGTCCGGTGAAGTGAGTAATTGATTTTTCGATACCGTTTGCAGAAATATAATCCTGCAATTCCACGGCTTGAGCGTCATCGCTGTTTTTAAAAAGAAACACTGCCGCAATAGCTTTAGGTAAATATTTCACTTCACCAACAAGTGATTCATAAGCTTCACAGGGAGCAACCAGACGGTCTGTTTTGTCCAGTTTACGGATAGGAGAGCGGCAGACGCGTTTGGTATCATCCTGTACCACGTCCATAGTGAAGCGTTTAATATTTTTCTTGATGAAATGGTCCAGTTCGTCAAATTCAAAGCCGAATTTTTTAATTAACGCATCGGCAGATTCATACATCATACCTTTGACATCTTCGAAAATATCTTTATCAGCAAAGGACTGTTGAACATACTGGTATCCTTTGATGAAGCCTAAATATCCTGCAGCCGCATGCCCGCAGTTACAGATATAAAGTTTTCTTTCCAGGTACATAGTCAGGTTATCAGTATAATCTGCACCTTTAATCGGTTCAGATTTGGTATCAACCAGACGATTCTGTTCGATGACCAGCTCAAACATAGTATCGATATCTAGGTACTCCACACCGTCTCGGACATTTGTCAACGCCAGACGGTCTACGGAGACGTTGGCGAAACAGGCAATTGCATCCAGTTCCGCTTCAGTGATGATATCGGTATGTTTAAGGACCTCGTTGCGTAAACGGTCGGACGCGTACAGCGCATTCTCACAGGCGAGTACGTTAACCTTTGGCATCCCTTTCAGCTTTCTTTCTTTCAGGCCTTTCGCAAGGATTGCGGAAATCTTCGGTAGGTTGTCAGCCCAGACCGAGGTGGTGATCAGATCAGCACCCACGACTGACTTAACCACCTCTTCGGGATGACTCACTGGAGAAATCGCACATACATTGGTTATAGTTTTCTTTTCATAGCCTTTATCGAGAAAATAGATGTCATAAGAATTGGTAGTGTTCAGGCTATCAACGATCTTCTGACCAACTTCAACAAATGTAATATGGTAGCCGCTGTCATGTAACAGGTCACCAATAAATCCACGACCGATATTTCCCGCTCCGAAATGAACTGCTTTCATTCTTCATACTCCTCGAAAATTTTCACGATTTCTTCTGCAGATTCTGCATTCAGTAATTTTTCGACATTGTCTTCATCGGAACACACCATGGCGATTTTACCGAGGATATCCATGTGAGTTCCATCTTTACCTGCAATACCAATGATGATTCGGGCCTCGTCGTCATCACTCCATTTAATTCCATGCGGGAGGCGAATCAGAGATATTCCGGATTTAAAAATCAACCCATCAGAACCTGCGATACCATGAGGAACAGCAACGCCGTTGCCAACATAGGTAGAAATAACCCCCTCACGTTTAAGCATCGCATCAATATATCCGACATCGACATAGCCATTATCGGAAAGCAATTTACCAACGGTAATGATTGCATCTTTTACAGAGTTAGCATCTGTGGTCAGATTGATGTTTCCGGCGTTGAAAATAGTCATACTTTCCTCTTGATTATCCGTTTTTCTGCACGTGTTCTAAGACACGATCATATTGTTTAGCTTCAATGAAGTTTTTGATGGATATAAACTGCGTATCTGGATTTTTGTTATTCTGACGTGCGCGATTCAGAAGGTCAGCGTGTGTTACAACGAGATCCGTGTCTTCTGGAATACTACTGACAGAAGCGTTCGCTACCGTCACGTTCAGCATGGCTTTTTTCGCTCGCGTTCTCAGCACGGAAGCCCCCATGGCACTTGAGCCCATACCCGCATCACAGGCCACAATAATCTTGTTGATTTTCCGGTCTGTCAGGTGTTCACCACCAGCGATGGTAGCACTTTCACTATTTGTAGCCGCAACGACTGGTGCCGTAGAGGTGTGTGGAGTTGTTGTTTCTTCCTGGTATTCTTCCCCGTCTTCGACAGGAGATTTATCAAGTTTTAAAAGGATCCCGGCAACAATGGCCGAGACAATGAGACCTGCGAAATATCCGGCCAGGTTAACCGTGAAGTAACCTTTTGGCGTCATCATCGCAAAGGCAATAACACTGCCCGGAGACGGGACGGCTACGGTACCGCCATCGAAAGTCTGGAAAATAAACAGGGAGACCATGCTTCCCAGAATCGGAGCAAGAACCAGCTTAGGTTTCATCAGGACATATGGGAAATAAACCTCGGCGATCCCACCGAACATGACGATGATGGTCGCAGCCGGAGCGGTTTTACGCGCCAGTCCTTTTCCAAACAGGCAGTAGGCAACCATTACACCAACTAATGGACCACTGTTGCCTTCTACAAGGAACAGGATAGAACGGCCATGCTCAACAACCTGTTGTATGCCAAGTGGGGCCATAATCCCATGGTTAATGGCGTTATTCAGGAAGAGGACCTGAGCGGGGGCAACAAAAATACTCGCCAATGGGATCAGGCTGTGATTCAGTGCCCAGTTGACACCGGCGGATAAAAAGCCAAGGATGACGGAAAAAATCGGCTCAACAGCGGCATAGCCAATGACCATTAGGATCCCGCCAATAATCCCGATACTGAAGTTATCAACCAGCATTTCAAAACCGGGCTTGACCCGACCAACCAGCCAGCCGTCAAATTTCTTCATTACCCAGGCGGCCAGCGGTCCCATGACCATACCACCTATCAGCATGGTTACTGAGGCTCCAATGACAACTCCCATGGTTGCCAGAGCACCAATGACTCCCCCACGACGGCCATGGATAGCATAACCGCCCGTATAACCAATCAGTACTGGTAGAAGGTAGGTAATGGTTGGACCCACCAGTTTGGCAAGATATTCATTTGGGTACCAGCCGGTAGGAATGAAAAGAGCAGTAATAATACCCCATGCAATGAATACACCTATATTAGGCATAACCATTCCGCTAAGGAATGCGCCAAGTTTTTGGATCTTTAACTGTAAGGTATTCGGTGTTGAACTCATTTTTTATTACCTTTTTGAGGTTGGTTTGAATTCTTAAGTCCGTATTAGTTCTATTGGCTATCAGTTATTAATTTCAGTAACTGACAACCGTCCATAGTTGCGTATATGTAGTACGGGATGACAGCTAACTTCCCTTTCAACTGGTATCGGGAGGGAAGCTCTTCCTCCAGGAAAGAAAGATGAGGCCCGATTAAAATATGGTCATAGGTCTCAATCTCTTTTGTTAACGCTGTTTCAGGGCATACCGACACTTCAATGTGTAGTCCTTTTTCCTTCACAGCTGCCCGCAATTTCACCGCCATGAAACTGCTGGATGCTCCTGTACCACATATCAAAGCGACTTTAATCATTTTCAATTCTCAGATTGGGGGTTATTCACCCAGTCCACTGGCAATACCATCACTGATCGCTGCCAGCGCATGCTCTGCATCCTTGCCTTCTAAAGTGATGAGAATTTTATGACCACACTTAATTCCGCAAGTCATCAATTTCATCAGGCTTTTTGCGTTTGCCGGCTTTCCCTGTGCTGTCAGGTTTGTGATGGTAATATCGCTTTCATATTTTTTGGCGATATTCACCAGCATGGCGCCAGGTCTGGTGTGGAGACCACTTTTGTTAGCGATTACGAATTCTGCTTTCAGCTGCATAGCATTCTCACTCATCTTTAATTTCCAATATAAATTGAATCAGTTGCCATATATATAGCAGATAACGTGCCAACTTTTTTTAATCCTTTAAAATCATTGTATTGCATAAATGTGTTTCATTGGTGGGGCAATGTGTTTCGTTATATTGGGTGATCTATTTCACAAACAAAACGAATGAATCAGTGTGATTTGCGTCACATCCAAAACGCTTCCAGCTGTTTGTATTCTGGAGTCAATCCTGCTGAAATGATCAAACAGAGGCCGGAAACGGAGGAGTAGGTATACAGGGAGGAAGGTGAACTACCTCTCCCCTGTAAAGTTTACGACAGAGAGAAGGCGTTGTTGAATAAATCAGATTCGGGGCGAGTGTCCCTGTAGCTGGTTGTGTTTTCAGGCAATGCGCACGTTTTCTGGCATGCCTGCCTTCGTCATTTTGTTCAGTGCCCGCACCATGGCCATAGCCTCCGCCACCTGACCATCATAATCACGCAGCGTCAGTGAACCACCCAACAGCTGTTTTATCCGATACATCGCCGTTTCCGCTATCGAGCGACGGTTATAATCTGTTGTCCACTTCCACCGTGCATTGCTCCCGCTCAGTCGCTGATTCGCAACAGCACGGTTGCGGTCTGCGTACTCAACGGGCCAGTAGCCCGCACATTTGCGGGGAGGAATAAGCGCGCTAATTTTTTTGCGTCGCAGTTCATCGTGACAGAGCCGGGTGTCGTAAGCACCGTCCGCCGCTGCTGCTCTGATTTTTCTGTGAGTCTGCCGGATAAGACCCGGGAATGCCTCTGAGTCCGTTACATTGTTCAGTGACAGGTCCGCACAAATAATTTCATGTGTTTTTGCATCTACAGCAGGATGCAACTTTCGCCAGATGCGACGACGTTCTTTGCCGTGTTTTTTGACTTTCCACTCACCTTCACCGAAGACCTTCAGCCCGGTGGAATCAATCACCAGATGCGCGATTTCACCCCGGGTGGACGCTTTAAAACTGACATTCACCGACTTTGCCCGTTTGCTGACGCTGCTGTAGTCCGGGCAGCGCAGTGGGACACCCATCAGGGAAAAAATGGAATCAATAAAGCCCTGTGCGGCTCGCAGGGTCAGCCGGAATACGCGTTTAATGACCAGAACGGTGGTGATAGCAAGGTCTGAATAGCGCTGAGGTCGTCCGCGTGATGCGGGCGTTGCTGACTCATACCATGCCTGAATCACCTCATCATCCAGCCAGAACGTGATGGAGCCACGATTAATCAGGGCCTTGTTGTAGTTGCACCAGTTGGTGATTTTGAACTTCTGCTTTGCCACGGAACTGCCTGCATCATCAGGATTATGGAGCTCTGATCCTTCAACTCAGCAAAAGTTCGATTTATTCAACAAAGCCATCAGCAACTATAACTTCCGTCAGTTTTGAAAGATGATTTAACTCATCTTCTGAGATATCGGAATCGGTAATGAAGTAATCAATATCAGACCAGCCGCAGAACTGGAACAACCCGGAACTTGTGAACTTGGTACTGTCACTGACGACGACTTTCAGGCGGGCACTTTTCACCATGGCGGCTTTTATTTCCGCTTCTTCGTAAGAGGCGGTACAGGGACCGTTACGGCTTTTTAATCCGTCAGTTCCCAGAAAGACAATATCAGCATTAATCAACTGAAAAGCGTTAATTCCCCACATTCCCACCAGCGCCTGACTGTTTGCATGCAGTTTACCCCCCACGAGAAAAACATCATTATCTGTATGGGCAAGTGGCTGGATGGTATTAATGGCATTAGAAATAATCGTTAATTTACTTTTGCTCATCAAAGCCATTGCTACACATTGGACAGTACTGCCTGTATCAAGGATCACCACGCCCCGTTCAGGGATCAACTGAATTGCAATTTGTGCAATTTGCTCTTTAATTTGAAGATGTTCACTGGTTTTCAGGGCCAGAGGTTGTTCGATGGCCAGAATATTTCCGGAGGCGATTGCGCCTCCGTGACCTTTTGTGGCGATACCTTTTTTGTCAAGATAAATTAAGTCTTTTCGAATTGTCTCGGTAGAAACCCCAAACATTTCCGCAATTTTCCCAACCTTCACGCTACCTTCCGCAATCAGGATTTGGGCAAGCTTGTTTCGTCTTTCAATCGTCAAAGAAGTAGCCATCAAAATACCTTGTTAAGAAAAACCAACCAATCCCAACGCATAATATTAAGAGAGCAAGATTAGCAGGAATTCTACCACGTGCAAGACCTGCATAGCTGTCATTACGGAGAGTATACCCAACCATTCGCAACCTTAACAATGTGATTTATGTCTCATTTTTGGTTTTGACTTCTTGTTTCAAGGTGGGGCATTGCTGATACTGCAAATCAAATTTGCGAATTGTTGCGTTATGTTGTGATTGTGTTTGTCGGTAACATATCCCTTTAACGGGATGTCGAGAGGAACAAGATGAAACGAAAAATCTTACTGTCACCATCTGTTATGTGTGCGGATTTGCTGGACCTGAAAACCTCTGTCAAAGCACTGGAGGAAGCGCAGATCGATGCCCTCCATATTGATATTATTGATGGGGTATTTAGTCCGGCAATGCCGCTTGGATTGGATACTATCAAACGGCTCAGGGATATCACTACTCTGGATTTTGATGTGCATATTATGGCAAGAGATAATGAATTTTTTGTCCAGAAAATCCTTGAAATCGGAGTACAACAAATCTCTTTTCACTATGAGACCGCTCTACATACCGACCGCCTGGTGAATCTGATTAAAGGCCGTGGGGTAAAAGCGGGGCTGGCACTAAATCCGGCTACATCGTTGGCAGCTTGCGACTTTCTGCTACCTGAGCTGGATAATGTTCTGTTGATGCTGATAAATCCAGGTTATGCCGATAATCCAGATGAACAGCAGGTGAGTTATGCCGCCACGAAAGTGCAGCAATTGGCAGAACGTCTCAAATCACTTGCAACACCTCCACGTATTCAGGTGGATGGACGTGTTTCATTTGCCTCTATACCTCAACTGATTGCTGCGGGGGCGGACAATCTTGTCCTGGGTAGTACCAGTTTATACCGCAAGGGCCATTCGCTTCTGGAAAACCGACAGGCTTTGCGAAATCTCATTCAACAAAGTGGAGGACATGCATAATGGATTATGTCACTACTGAACGTCGTGTTGTGCAGGAAATTAGTGATGCTATGGAACAGATTAACCCGGCAGAGGTTGAACTTCTGATTGGATTAATGGAGAAGGCAAATAAGGTTTTTTTCGTTGGGGTTGGTCGTGTAATGCTTTCTCTGCAGGCAATTGCCAAACGTCTGGCTCATCTGGGCATAAATACTGTTGTCGTCGGACAAATTACAGAACCAGCAATTACTGAAAATGACCTTCTTATCGTGGGCTCAGGAAGTGGTGAAACTTTGTTTCCTCTGGGTATTGCCCGGAAAGCCAAAACCTATGAAGCAACGGTAGTGCATATTGGTGCAAACCCGGATTGTTCAATGAAGGAGTACCGGGATCATTTTATTCGTATACCCGTTTCCAGTAAATTACACCTGCCTGATGAAATTGTTTCACGGCAACCTATGACCAGTCTCTTTGAACAGTCACTTCTGTTAGTTGGGGATATTATTGCGTTGATGATTATTGAGAAACGTCAACTAGATATTCATTCGCTGTGGCAGTTTCATGCTAACCTGGAGTAAAAAGCCTCTCGTATAACACGAAGAAGGCACCATGATTAATCTTGTCATGGGTATTATAAATAGCAGGGGCGCCGGGATTCAGGTTTACATTCCACTTCAATTGCTGGTAAGACTGAATCCTGATGGCCAGTATATTTTTCCCGCTGAAGCCTGGAGTATCCATATCCCAGAGTCTATTTTCTTGTTCCTGATATGCCACCACCTTTAGACGGTGATTACAGGAGTTCGGTGGAGATTCGGGATTGATGGTGAAGTTAAAAATGAAAGTTATATTACATCTTGGCTAAAAGAGTTGAAAAATGACAGACGCTATATTTTTAAAACTGCCAGTGCGGCATCAATAGCACATCGTTGTTTAATGGATAAAATCTGTGCAGGAAGGAGTCGAAAGGGACTACGGTTTTGTTGGTCGGGGGGGCTATTCAGGATTAACCGTTGATGTTTTTGGGACATGAGTATGTTGGAGCGCAACCATATTGCCAAAAAGAAAATACTTTTCATTGATGCAAAAATGGCATGGTGAACCTCTATTGCCTGTCACATGAGGACAATGCCGTAACTGTGCGCCTCACCAAAACCCCCTATGGTTACCCTATGGTCAACTGTGGCACACCGTTGCGTTGTGCTACCGTGAATTAGCCGCGATACTGTTCCCGGTCAGATCAGTTCGCGTATGGGTTGGGTACGCAAATTGGCCATTTCTGCAAAATGCAACTAACTTGTCTCACGCCACTTTTCATATCATGTTGATGCATGGTGAAAAGCATTGCTGTGACTTCCGCAGAATCCTAACCTCATGCCATGCGCAAATTTATATTTTTATTTACTGTTTTTACTTGTGTCAGGTCTGTTCATTATTATCAGGCATGGTATAAATAATCTTTTAAAAAATCACTGGTCAACATATTATGCTCGAGAGTTTATTCAGTGCTGAGTCCATTCTTTAACTCGTAGTAACGTTAGCTATTACGGTTACTGTTACTATTAGAACGCTTAAGTTAAATATAAGAAATAAACCACATGCAGTTAATGGTGGCGGAAATGTCATTGAACACAAAGAATATAATGTTATTATGCAGGGAGCCCAGAAGGAATTTAGGAACATAAGCTATTTTCTTGGCGTAAGCCTTCTTTTTTTAATTCCATATTGTATCGATTTTATCAACAAAGTTTTGTATTTCTTTTCCGTTGTAGCTCCTTATTTTTGTGTTGATGGCATTTCTTTTGTCTTGCTAAAAAGAGGTTTTATTAACCGCCTCCTAGATTGTATATTTATTATTTCAATGGTTTTAAATGTTTACCTTTCCCGACTGACTGCGGTCAATTCATACTATTTCATGCAGGGCTTTGATGGCCTGTATGATAAGATGTTAAATTCATTGCTATTGTTACTCTACTTGTATGGGGATATGAAGTCTCTATATTAATACGGGAAATGTTTTCTTTGGCAACTTTCTATTTTTTCTTCAGTAATAGGTTTTGTAATTGTCTTTGTAGCGTTGTTGTATTCGACGTTTGGTTATATAAGACAGAGAAGTGTGTTTGGTGCGGCCACATTTATGGTGTCGAATTGTATGTGGAGCGTTATCGGATATATGGTAGCATCAGGTATTGTATGGGGTATATTCTATGCGCCTGATCAAAGCGTTTCCAATATGTTGGGGCCTGGGGCCTATTCTTAAAATAATTGCATGTCTGTTGAATATTAGAAGCCTGATTGATTAACCATTATGTGATGGTTTGGTTAGGTACATTTTTCCGGTACTTGACCACTAAAAAAACGCACCGTATATTGCTTTAATTACAACTATAACTTCAATTACTACTATAAATAGTATGGCTCTAACTTAGGGGCCACACATTTTGTGTTATTGAATTGAATCAATATCTTTGTGAGCAGTTTTTATTCTCCTGTTAATCGTCGTTTCCATGAATCGCCGCTAGCACTTTCTGTTAACACCGGTAACAGGTTACCATCCCGACGTTATCGTGATAAAACCCACGTCCGGTGGCGGCCCGGATTAAGGTGCTCACGCTGTCATTAAGCATGTTCAGTAGTGCCGAAGATGAGAAGAGGACACGATAATGATAAATCTCGTAACAAAGAGCGTTTTTGTGCAAGGTTTTATGTTCAATAAGCTGAATAACCCTGTCGATGTGCATGATATTCCTCTGTTAAGTTAAACAGACTAGGGACGCGGAATAACCCCGACCATATCATACAATAAACCTCCGGAATTAATTCCAGACACTGCTTAACCAGTCACTTACTTTTAAACAGCCCTCGTAGCAAGGGCTATAACATATACTGGAGAGGGAGATAGCATGTTCAACTTTTTGGTATAACCCAGTGTAGCCACGACCAGGTCTAGTGCCATCTCATAGATACTGGCCCAACAAAGTCTCAAGGCTGTTCTGGTCCACGGCAAACAGGCGGATACCTTCGGCGAGTTTTTCCACTGCCATCGCGTCCTGATTATGTGCCCAGTAGAACTCAGCCTCGGTCATGGCTGCGGGCTTCGCCTGGATTTCACCTTCATAGGTCAGCGGTGCGGGTACTCCCCCCTGATTTTGTTGTAGCTGCGCGAGCAGCGCCGGGGAAACGGTCAGACGATCGCAGCCATTAAGCGCCAGCACCTGTTCCGACGTACGGAAGCTGGCGCCCATTACGACAGTGCGATAGCCGTGCATTTTATAGAAGCGATAGATCTTCTGTACCGACTCGACGCCCGGATCGTTCTCGACGGTGAAGGTGGTATCAGGGTTGTTTTTCTTGTACCAGTCGTAGATGCGACCGACGAATGGGGAAATCAGGAAAACCCCGGCATCGGCGCAGGCTCTGGCCTGGGCAAAGGAGAAAAGCAGCGTCAGGTTGCACTGGATACCCTCTTTTTCCAGCGTTTCTGCTGCGCGGATCCCTTGCCATGTAGCGGCAAGCTTAATCAAAACCCGCTCTTTACCGATCCCTTTCTCTTCATACAGCGCAATGATTTCCCGCGCTTTAGCTATGCTGGCCTGAGTATCAAATGAGAGGCGAGCATCCACTTCAGTTGAAATACGCCCAGGAACGCTTTTCAGGATCAACGCTCCGATACTTACCGCCAGATAATCGGCAATATCCGCAGGCTGTACCGTTTTTCCACTCTGGCGAGACTTTACCGTCGCGACGGCATCTTTCACCAGTTTTTGGTACTGCGGAAGCTGCGCTGCCTTGTAGATAAGCGAAGGGTTGGTGGTCGCATCTTCAGGCTGATAAGCCATAATGCTGTCAATGTCCCCGCTGTCGGCAACAATGGTTGTCCGCTGCTTTAGTTGTTCAAGCTGATTCATCGCTATTACCTGTTTTTCAATAATAGGGCTGGAAACAACAAGGAGGGGGCAAGGCCCGCTCCTTGTTGTTGGCTGGGTGGGTGATTATTTTGCCTGCGCGACGCGGGAGGTCAGGCCTGGCATATTGAAGCATTCGGCTTCGTTCTGGATCATATCTTTAATTTTATTGACCACGTAACGCTCAGGCTCGACTCCAAACGACTTCAGATTGGCAAACATGGTTTGCATCTCTTTGACGACTTCCGGTTTTTCGTAGTTGTAGTGGCCGCTGAGTTCGAGAATTTCTTTCAACAATTCCGGCTCGTTAAAGATCTGCTCTTCGGACTTGTTTTTGTGCTCATCGGTCATCCACTTTTCCCATTTGTGGCTTAGTACGCACTCGCGGGTCAGGACGGTTTTTAAATCAGACGCTGACTTGATAAAGCCTTTCGCCGCCAGATCTTTCTCGACTTCTGCCAGCTTCAGATAAGCGCGGGTTTCAATGGTACCGTAGGCCGGAGCGACATTCATCGCGGTGATGCCCAGACCCGGATGCTTAAGCAGGATTTCATCCGGCAGGTAGTCGCCGTTATGCTCTTTCAGGCCGACGCCGTGACGGGTGCTGATAGCCGAAAGCTCTGCGGACTGCTTATCGTTGAAGTGGCCAACGTTTTTGGTCAGACGGGTCAGGGTGCCGGTTTGGCCGACGATAAACAGCGGCTGCGGCAGCGATTCGGCAGCAAGACGCTTATTCAGCTCGATAATAAACCCTTCATAGGCGCTGACGTCGGTCAGGCCGCCGTTGGTCTCTTCGGTACCGACTTCATAAAAGAACTCTTTCAGGTTATTGGCCTTGCGGTACTCTTCGCAGAAGCGAATCAGCTCAACGGTGCGGCTCAGAACCAGTTCGATATCAATGACTTTACCAACAACGTACGGGTCTTTCGTCGGGTCGATATGCAGCAGGTCGAAACCAGCATCCATATCAATCTGATAAGAGCGGCGTGCCAGTTCCATCGCTTCGGCTTCCGGAATATGATCTTTACGCTCTTTATCGCGCTGCCATGGGCCACCGTGGTCGCGGCAGAGGAAGTAATCACCGTCGAAGCCGACTTTCTCCGCCATCGCTTTCAGGTCGGCAGCAAAGCGGAATTGATCCCAGTTATTAACGTAACCCGCGCCAAATTCATCGGCATCAACCTGGTTGCGGCTGGCAATAAACATCAGCGGCAGATCTTTTTCTTTACCCAGCTCAAAGCAGGCCTGAATTAACGCCGGGGACATTGGGCCAATTCCCAACATTGTAGACTTGCCACCGTTAACAATATAATCGACGTACTGTTTCATTGTGTTTTTCATGATAACTCCTCAGACTTTATTCATATCAGAAGTGATTGTTTTTTTAGCCGACTCTTTTTTTACCGGCTCGCTAATGTTGGGGCGCAGAATATGCAGGCAGATGGCGGTGACAATAACGCCGATAATCATATCGATGACGTACCACATTGGTGCTTTATTGACGCCAGCTATGGCAATTAATCCACCATGGGGAACCATAGATTCGACGCCGTGAACCATAGCCAGACCGGCACCGACGGCGCTACCGATAATAATTGACGGCAGTACGGTCTTCAGGTTTTTAACGGCGAAAGGAATCGCCCCTTCGGTAATGCCAATTAATCCCATAAAGGCAGCGGAGGTGCCCATTCGTCTTTCATCTTCAGCCCATTTACGCTGAGAAATAAAAGTCGAGAGAGCAATGCCGAGTGGTGGAATAGCGCAGGCAATACGGTAAGCGCCGTTCGGGCCATAAATACCTTCTGCCATTAAGGCGAGGGTAAATGCCGTTGCGGTTTTATTGACTGGCCCACCCATATCAAAGGCCGCCATGGCACCGAGAATTAAACCTAATACGACGCCGCTGCTTCCCTGCATATTAGAGAGCATGGAAACCAGCCATTTCATGGCAAAACCGATGGGCTCAATCAGTACGTACAGATAGAGCATGCCGACAATGACGCTTGAGACGATGGGAATAATCATGATCGGCATGACCGGCATCAGCACTTTGCCGACCTTCCAGGTTTTTATCCACTTGGCGACGTAGCCACTGAGAATACCGAGCAGCATTGCCCCCAGAAAACCGGTTACCACGTGGTCTGCGCCAAACGGCGTGCTGGCCATAAAGCCGGTGATTAAACCCGGCGTCAGCCCCGGTTTACCGGCGATAGAGTAGGAGATATAGGCCGCCAGCACCGGGATCATCATTCCCAGCCCGGCGCTGCCGATAGCGCCAAGGTTCAATAAGAATGGGTTGGTGACGACCATGCCTTTGCCCGCAACCGGCTCGCCGCCAATCAGGGAAAGCGCCAGACAGATACCGCCGACCACCACCACCGGCATCATATATGACACACCGGTGCTAAATGCTTTAACTAAATCATCCTTAATGGCTTTTGCTTTTTCCGACATTTTTTATCCTCCCGACACCCTGTATTTTTATGGGGTGACATACGGTTTACGGGCGTAGTCATCCCCGGGCGCTTTTGCGTCATAATTGAAATACAGCGTTCGCAAAAATTTAATTAACGTTATTATTCGCCGGTACCGAATGCCGAAAGTAAATCAGGACCGACGGGTTGGTTTATTGCGCCAGTTTCTCAGCCCGGTCAATAATAGCCGCCGGATCGCGAACCACTTCCGCTGGGTTGAGTGAAATAACCAGTCCGGCGTCTTCTTTTTCTTCAAAGCGTTCGACGCCCTCAATACCGATGGCAATCGCCAGAATAACGACATCAGCTTCGGCAATCTCATCTTCACTTAATTCATTTTCAATCCCCATGCCGCCCTGAGTTTCGACTTTGACGTCATAACCTCTTTTTTTACACTCCTGCTCAATCGCTTCCTGGGCCATATAGGTGTGGGCGACTCCGGTAATGCATGCTGCGACTCCGACAATTTTCATGAGTGACTCCTGATTTTTTATTTGGCTGTAATTTTAAATGTGGCTTAATAATTTCCTGATTTCATACGGCCAGAGTATTGGCCATCAGGTTGTAGAGTACGTTGACGTTTTCGGCCTGTTTTATTTCATTGCGGAAATCCTCTTTCATTAGCTTTCTGGCAAGCGTGGAGAAATATTTCATATGCTCATTAGGGTCGGCGGATTTACTCACCGTGAGCATGAATACGGTTTCGACTTCCTGATCGCCCCACATGATGGGCGACGCAAGAGTTGCCATACTGATGGTGGAGTAGTGAATATGGTCCGACTTGGTGTGCGGAATGGCGAAGCCATAGCCCACGGCAGTGGAGAATGAGTCCTCGCGCGCCCAGATATCGTCGGTTAATTGCTCTCGATTCTCGGTGCGATGGTGCAGCCACAGATTGTCGGTCATCTTTTTGATAACTTCGTTTTTGTCGCGGGCCTGTAGTTCGCAGAGAATGAACTCCGGGGCGAGGATCGGCATTTTGCCGACCGCTTTTACGTCCGGAGAACGCAGTGCAACTTTGACATCAGCGGAGCGTTTTAACGCCACGATATCCTGCGCCACTCTCTGGCATTTAGCGAAACTCAGCTCCCGCAGCGTATGTTTAACGCCTGGAATCGAGGTGCCGCTCATGCTGAGTTCGTCAAAACCCATGCCGACGAACAGCGGCAGAAAATCTTTGCTGGCGCCCAGCTCCCCGCAGATACCTATCCACTTGCCTGCGCGATGGACTTCATCGGCGGCATACTGCATGGCGCGAAGGAATGCCGGGGCATAGTTGTCGTACACCACCTCAACCTGGGTGTTTCCGCGGTCGGCGGCAAAAAAGTACTGCGTCAGATCGTTGCTGCCTACGCTAAAGAAATCCGCGTATTCGGCTATTTCACGAATTGCGAAGATGACGGAGGGCACTTCCAGCATCACGCCGAGCGAAATCTCATCGTTGAACGCCAATCCCTCGCTGCGCATCGCGCTTTTCACCTCCTCCAGCACTTCACGGCACCAGATAACTTCATCAACGTTAGCGATCATCGGAATCATGATTTTGGCATTGCCAAATGCCGAGGCGCTGAGGATAGCCTTGAGCTGCATGGCGAAAAGGTCGCGATAGCGCGGATAGGTGCGTACTGCCCGGAAGCCGAGAAACGGATTTTCCTCTTCACCGAGGTTCATATAGTCGACGGGTTTATCGCCGCCGATATCGAAGGTGCGAAATATCACCGGCTTCCCGTCGGCGAGCTGCATCACCTGACCGTATAGCTCCGCCAGTTCACGGTAGTCCGGTGCAGTTTCGCGGTCCATAAATGACATTTCGGTACGGAACAGCCCAATACCTTCAGCGCCGTTGTTGAACGCGGCTTCGGCTTCCGCCAGGCTAGCGATATTGGCGGCTATCTCAATGCTATGATTATCGTGGGTCACTGCCGGTTGGTGAACGTTAGCCAGCATTTGCTGCTGCATGCTCTGCTGGACGGCAATTTCATTTTGGTAATAGCGCAAGACTTTTTCATCCGGCGCGGTAATCAGAATTCCCGGATTACCGTCAATAATAATGTCATTTTCCGCATTCAGCGCCAGGGATGAAAAATCAATATCCGTCAGGGTTGGGATACCAAGCGAACGCGCGAGGATTGCGGTGTGTGATGTTTTACCGGTGGCGGATAATACCATCCCGGCAAGATACTCTTTATTGATGCCGAGGAACTGACTTGGCGTCAGGCTATTGGCCAGAATAATCGATGGCTGTGTTAATTTAAGGTTGTTTTGTGGTAATACGCCGGCGCCATAAATCGACGTGAGCAATTGACCTGTAATGTCAAGAACGTCAAGGGTTCGCTCTTTAATATATTTACTCGAAGAGCGATTAAGAATTTCACAGAAATCTATGGCAGCCTTAATGACCGCATCCCAGGTGTTTTCTCCGCCAACAATCGCGGTGGAGATATGGCTCTGGAAGGTTGCGTCGGTAATTATTGATAAATGCGCTTGCAGGATATCATGCTCAACGCCTTTTTGGGTTTCCAGGGCGGTCTGTTTATCATGTTTGAGCGTTTCTAAACCCGCCAGAAAAATACGCTGCTGGTGCTCAGTGGAATATTCACCGCCCGGGTTACGCGCCAGCATTTCATCCAGTGACAGGCTCTGAATACGAACGGGTCTGGCAATGGCAACACCGCCGCTGATGCGTGAACCCTGAATAAAACTGAGCTGAGTTTCCCGCAGTGAACGCGGGAGATAGCCCGCAGGCGCTGCGGTTTCGTCCGCCTGGCTAACCTCGAAGGAGGGCAGTTTTTTGAGCAGCGCACTCAACTGCTGAGCAGCGCTTGCAGCATCTTTTCCGCCGATTGTAATTTCACAGGCGTCGTTGAATAAGGTATCGGTAGCGACAATCGAGAGGGCACTTTTACCATTACCCTGAATGCCGCTGCGAATATTATTCCAGCACACCGCAGATTGAAATGTATTGCACAGCCGTTCGATATGCCCGGCCGGTCTGGCGTGAATACCATCCTTTAGATCACATTGATACGTTATTATCTCTGACATCATTGCTCCCGATAATCGTTTAGCCAGGGCTAATTAATTTTCTCTGCAGATGTGGGTGTCTGCATTTCATGTTTTATATCCTTCATCGTTCTCAGTTAGCTTTGAATAGAAAAAAAGTGACCTTTGCTTGAATAAAAAATCCCGATTGTTATTTTGTGATCGTAGTCATGAAATCAGATAATATTAACCCTTGTGATTGCTATCACACTCTTATTAACCGTCGGGTAGTGGTCACCCAATTGCTATTAAAGTGTCTTTCTTTCTATTTATTGGCTACCGGTTAATGGAGTACAAAATAAAACACACTCTATTTATTTTGCCGTGGTAAGTACGATGCATTTTCGTGGAATATTACTGGATTTAGACGGGACGCTGGTAAACTCGCTGGATTTTGTTGAGACCTCCTGGCGTTTATGGGCGACTAAAAAAGGGCTGGATCCGCAGGCAGTATGCCATTTTCTCCACGGTAAGCCCGCCCTGAGCACGCTGCGCCATTTTATGCCCGATGCCAGCGAACAGATCATTTACGACGAATTTCTCGCGCTGGAAGAGTTTGAAGCGCGCAATACTGACGGTATTACCGCAGTGAACGGCGCGGTTGATTTTCTCCGCCAACTGGAGCAGTTACAGGCCCCCTGGGCTATTGTGACTTCCGGATCGCTGAAGGTGGCTTCGGCACGGATCCGACAAGCCGGTTTTCCGTTCCCGCCGGTGCTGGTGACCAGCGAAGATATTCACCACGGCAAGCCGCATCCGGAACCGTTCCTTACGGGTGCAGCCCGACTCGGTCTTTCACCCGCTAACTGCCTCGCTTTTGAAGATTCCACTGCCGGTCTGCTTTCCGCCACTCAGGCTGGATGCGTGGTGATTGAAGTGTTGACCCGTCAGTCGGTGGTTCACGATATCGATATCTGGCAAACCATTGATAGCTACCTTGACCTGAGCGCAACGCGAAAGGATGAGGCGGATTTTTTCCTTAAGATTCAGAGGGAGTTTTAAATGTCATCACGAAAAACCCTGGCCAATGCCATCCGTATGCTGAGCGTTGATGCCGTGCAGCGGGCGAACTCAGGCCATCCGGGCGCCCCTATGGGAATGGCGGATATTGCCGAAGTGCTGTGGCGAGATTTTCTCAACCACAACCCGAATAACCCCGCATGGGCCAACCGCGACCGCTTCGTGCTCTCCAACGGTCACGGCTCGATGCTGATCTACAGCCTGTTGCACCTTACCGGTTACGATCTGCCAATGGATGAGCTGAAAAACTTCCGTCAGCTGCATTCGAAAACGCCGGGCCACCCGGAAGTCGGCTACACCCCAGGCGTGGAAACTACCACCGGGCCGCTGGGCCAGGGGATCGCCAACGCGGTCGGCATGGCGATTGCCGAGAAAACTCTCGCGGCACAATTTAACCGTCCGGGCCATGAAATCATTGATCACTTCACATATGCCTTTATGGGTGACGGCTGCATGATGGAGGGCATTTCACATGAAGTGTGCTCTCTTGCGGGGACGTTGAAGCTCGGTAAGCTGGTGGCGTTCTACGACGATAACGGCATCTCTATCGATGGCCACGTTGAGGGATGGTTCACCGATGATACCGCTAAACGCTTCGAGGCCTACGGCTGGCACGTGGTGCGCGGAGTCGATGGTCACGACCCTGAATCCATTCGTGCCGCGATTGATGTTGCAAAGTCGATTACCTCCATGCCGACGTTAATTATCTGCAAAACGGTGATCGGTTTTGGCTCGCCGCATAAAGCGGGTACTCATGATGTCCACGGCGCGCCGCTGGGCGAGGCCGAGATGGCGGCGACGCGTGACGCGCTGGGCTGGCCGTATCCGCCGTTTGTCATCCCTTCTGAGATAGCCGCGCAGTGGGATGCTCGCAAATCAGGGCAGGCGAAGGAGGCTGCGTGGAACGAGAAGTTTGCCGCCTACGTTCAAGCTTTCCCTGAACTGGCTGGTGAATTTACCCGCAGAATAAAGGGGCAACTGCCCGCAGAATTTGCCAGAAACGCGCAGGCGTTTATTGAAAAATTGCAGGCCAAACCGGCGAAAATTGCCAGCCGTAAAGCGTCGCAGAATGCGATTGAAGCCTTTGGTCCGCTGTTGCCGGAATTCCTCGGCGGCTCTGCGGATTTGGCTCCGTCGAATCTGACCTTGTGGTCCGGGTCTAAAGCGATTAACGAAGAGCCCGCCGGGAACTACATTCACTACGGCGTGCGCGAGTTCGGTATGACCGCCATCGCCAACGGGATTGCGCTGCACGGCGGCTTCCTGCCGTATACCTCCACGTTCCTGATGTTTGTCGAATACGCGCGCAACGCGGTGCGCATGGCGGCTCTGATGAAGCAGCGCCAGGTGATGGTTTATACCCACGATTCTATTGGTCTGGGGGAAGATGGCCCGACCCATCAGCCGGTCGAACAGATTGCTTCGTTGCGCCTGACGCCGAACCTCAGCACCTGGCGGCCCTGTGATCAGGTGGAATCGGCAGTAGCGTGGAAGTATGGCGTTGAGCGGCAGGATGGCCCGACGGCACTGATTTTCTCCCGGCAAAACCTGACCCAACAGGAACGGACCTGGCAGCAGGTGCAGGATATTGCGCGTGGCGGCTATGTCTTGAAGGATTGTGACGGGCAACCGCAGTTGATTCTTATCGCGACCGGTTCCGAAGTTGAGCTGGCGGTAGCCGCATGGCAGCAACTGATGGCTGAAGGTGTAAAGGCTCGGGTGGTCTCGATGCCGTCCACCGATGTCTTCGACAAGCAGGATGCAGCGTATCGTGAAGCTGTGCTGCCGCAGGCGGTGTCTGCGCGTATCGCAGTGGAAGCGGGGATCGCGGATTACTGGTTTAAATATGTCGGGCTGAACGGCGCGATTATCGGTATGCAGAGCTACGGTGAGTCCGCTCCGGCGGAACAGCTTTATCAGGAATTTGGCATTACCGTTGAGGCGGTGTTGCAGCAGGCAAAAGCGCTGCTGGCTTAATCTTTGACGGCCCCTTATACCCTAAATAATTCGAGTTGCAGGACAAGCAACTTGAAGTATGACGGGTATATACGCTAAGGGGCCGTTTTTCATTCAGGGGAGAGATAACATGTATCCCGTCGATCTTCATATGCACACCCTGGCCAGCACCCACGCCTACAGCACGGTGCATGACTATATCGCCGCCGCGGTGCGGAATCAAATTCGCCTGATCGCCATCACCGACCATGGCCCGGAAATGGTTGATGCGCCGCATCCGTTCCACTTCAACAATTTGCGCGTACTGCCGCGCATTGCCGATGGGGTGGGGATCCTGCGTGGTATTGAGGCCAATATCAAACCCGGCGGTGAGACCGACTGCAGCGACAAAATGCGCGCGTCGCTGGATTTAGTGATTGCCGGATTCCACAAGCAGGTGTTTGCGCCTGCGGACATTACCACCAATACCGACGCGCTGATTACAGTGATAGCGAGCGGGAAGGTGCATATCATCAGCCACCCCGGTAACCCGGAGTATCCGATTGATATCCCGGCGGTGGTGGCCGCGGCGAAGGAGTGTCATGTGGCACTGGAGGTCAATAATGCCTCTTTTGTCCAGTCGCGTCAGGGCAGCGAGGGGAACTGTCGCAAAATTGTCGCCGCTGTGCGCGATAGCGGTGGGCTTCTCTCGTTGGGTAGCGATTCACACAGCGCGTTTTCTCTGGGGGATTTTAGCGCCTGCCAGCATCTGCTGGTGGAGGCTGATTTTCCGCCATCAAGGATCCTGAATACCTCAGTGCGTCAGGTATTAGCGTTTCTTGAACTGCGCGGTGGGGAGAGAATTCATGCGCTTTATACTTTGCTGGATTGAAATGGTTTGTGAATTAAACCCTCACCCCAACCCTCTCCTTTAAAAAGGGAGAGGGAGTTCGCCGTGTCCGTGCGGCTTTGAGTTTGGACGGTTGTAGCCCGCACAGGTGCGCAGCACCGCCTCCGGGAATACCTTCTACAGGTCAATAACGTTGCCTCTCGGCAGATTCAGCGACTTGCGCATGGCGGCGATAACCTCCGCTGGTTTAAGCAGCAGTGAATTAATGCAGACGTTCAGAATACGACAGCCGTCGAAACGTGAGGGGTTATCGATCGTAATGTCGGAGGCAATAATAGCGAGCTCTGATTCGAAAATATCTTTATCGGTAATTGGGTTCTTAAGCCCCAGCACGCCCTGGGTCTCTATTTTGATCGCAAAGTGATACTGCTTCGCCAGTTTTTCCAGCTGCTCTGCGGCCATATAGGTGTGAGCCACGCCGGTCGCGCACGCGGTCACCGCCACAATATGCAGATTACGTTCGCTGGAGAAGGGCTGAATCTCATCTCTTCCTGCACGAGTGGTCATAAGCTTGCTCCCTTATTTTTGCGCCGGTACTCGAGCGGCGTACAGTCGTTGATATCGCGAAATACCTTGCAGAAATAGTTGGTATCAGTGAAACCGCACTTCTCTGAAACCTCGTTTACTTTCAGATTGGTATTGGTTAGCAGCGCTTTTGAGCGCGAGATGCGGGCTAACTTGAGATATTCATTAAATTTCACGTCTGACTCCTTCGAAAACAGACGCGACAGATAGCCGGAAGAGATATTAAAGGTCTCGGCGACGCTCTCCCGGCTAATGTCCGTATGGTAGTGACTATCGATATGACTCTTAATTTCGTCCAACAGAGAGAAGGGGCCGCGCTGGTTATTCAGACCATCGATAATTTGATACAGCAGGTCGTTAATCAGCGCATAGACAATGTGGGCAAAGGTCTCGCTGGTATTATCCTGCGACCACGCCAGGGATTCGGCCAGTTCAAGCAGCCGGTCGCGAACTGTACTGCTGGAGTTTTGCAGATTATACTTCTCCACTTCTTTAAACTGCGTACCGTCCCAGTTGCTGATGCTAAAACCAACGTCCTGCTTCCAGAAAACCACCGACATGCAGATAACCGGGCTTTCCCACTGCGGTGAATTCCAGCTGTTGGCAGGAATATAGGTGATGGTGCCGACCGGACGTTCATATTTAACGATTCGGTCCACGCCTTTCGGCAGCAGCATGCTGAGCGCACCCTTTACCGTCAGCTCGATGCGCGGTACGTGCAGATGGTAGGCCATCGCCGGGGCTTGCGCATTGCCGTTGGCCACCAGTAAGCCTTCGTTTATCGAGCCCTGGGCGCTGAATTCGCTGAGGATAGATTGAATAAAAGTCGCCATATTATGCCCGTGATTTGATAACGGTTTTCAGGACCTTCACCGCAACGGCGGTGGCGATGGTTCCGGCTATCACCGAGACGATATAACCAAAATGGTTACTGACTACCGGTAATACAATTAGCCCGCCCCAGGGCGCGGCGTTAGTTGCGCCAAACCACAACGAGAGGATCGCTGCTACCGCGCTACCGAACATAATCGCCGGGATCACTCTTACCGGATCCGCCGCCGCAAACGGAATAGCCCCCTCCGTAATTCCCATAAATCCCATAATCACGGCAGGTTTTCCGGCTTCCCGCTCAACATCATTAAAGATGTCTTTAAACAGAAAGGTCGCCAGCGCCAGCCCCAACGGCGGGGTACAGTCGGCGGCGGCAACCGCCGCCATCAGCTGCGGATTCGTTGAGATCAGCGCAACGGCAAAGAAAAAGGCGGTTTTGTTCATTGGCCCACCCATATCGACGGCGATCATGCAGCCAAGAATAGTACCGAGGATAATAAACGACGCGCCCTGCATATTGCCAAGCCAGACGCTAAGCCACTTCATCACTCCGGCAATCGGATCGCCAATAATGTAATACACCGCCATGCCGGTGAGGAATGTCCCGATGAGCGGAATAATAAATATCGGTAATACCATGCGCAGAAAATGGGGGATCCTGAGCCGGGCGATCAGGTTCAGCAGGACATAGACTACCAGCCCGGCAATAATCCCGGAGAGCATGCCGCCTAAAAATCCGGCGCCCATCTGATAAGCCATTAGCCCGCCAATAGCGCCGGGTGCGATGCCCGGTTTATCGACCATCGAATAAGCGATAAACCCTGACAGGATGGGGATAAACAGGGTTAAACCCGCCATACCGATTTGCGACATGGCCTTCAGAAAACCGTGGTCTGGTACTGCCGCTTCTCCGTTGAACATCACCGCCAACGCCAGCAGAACGCCGCCGGCGACGACAAACGGGATCATGTAGGAGACGCCGGTCATAAAATGCCGTTTAGTATTTTTTAATAGTTTTAACATGTCAGCCTCGTAACGTTTGCTGCTCAGAAGGCCAGAGTTCTGGATATCAGCGTGTAAAGCGCTTTCGGGCTTTTTGCCGCTTTAATTCGGCTGACAAATTCATCATTCATGAGCATGCGCGCCAGGGTGGAGAAGTACTTCATATGCTCGTTATCCTGCGCAGATTTGCTAATCGTCAGCATAAACAGGGTGTCCACCATGACGCCGCCCCAGGCAATAGGCTGCCTGAGCGTGGCAATACTGATGGCAGAATCCCGGATAGAGTCCGTCTGCGCGTGGGGGATAGCAAAACCTGAACCGACGACGGTAGGAAAGGGGACTTCGCGAGCCCAGATATCGTCGCAGAGCTTGTCTCGCGCGTCGGTGCGTTGCTGTAGCCACAGATTATCAACCATCATTTTGATCGCCTCATTTTTATCGGCGACATCAATTCCCCATAAAATCATTTCCGGCGATAGCAGCGGCTTTTTCACTGCACGAGCGTCCGGCATTTGTAAGGCGGTTTTGACCTGATGCGCGTTTTGTTTTTCTACCAGGTTCAGCGCCAGCGCCCGACAGTCATTGATGCTGAGTTCGCGCAGGGCGTGCTTAACTCCCGGAATAGCAGCACAGTTCATACTCAATTCATCAAAGCCAATACCGACAAGCAACGGGAGAATGGTTTCGTCGGCGGCAAGCTCGCCGCATAGCCCGATAGGCTTTCCGGCGCGGTGTGCCTCTCTGACCGCAAAATGCAGGGCGCGTAAAAACGGCGGCGCGTAGCTGTCATAAAGCGCTTTTACCTGAGCATTGCCCCGGTCTGCGGCGAAAAAGTATTGCGTCAGATCGTTACTGCCAAGGCTAAAGAAGTCAGCATGCTCGGCCATTTCCGCCATGGAGAACAGCACCGAAGGGACTTCTAGCATAATGCCGAGTGCTATCTGTTCATCAAATGCTAACCTCTCGCGCCGCATCTCCTGTTTGACCGATTCCAGCACCTCTCTGCACCAGATTAGCTCTTCCACCCGGGAGATCATCGGCAGCATAATTTTGGCTTTCCCTGTCGCCGAGGCAAGCAGAATAGCCTTCAACTGGACGGCGAAAAGATCACGGTACTGTGGATAGATACGTACCGCCCGGAAGCCGAGAAATGGGTTTTTTTCGTGATTGACGCTAAGGTATTCGACCGGCTTATCGCCGCCGATATCAAAGGTGCGAAAGATAACCGTCTTCCCGCCCGCCAGGGCAACAACCGGCTTATACAGGTCGGCCAGCTCGTCACAAGAGGGCGAAGACTCGCGGCCCATAAATGTTATTTCAGTGCGAAACAGACCGATGCTTTCTGCGCCGTTGTCAAAGGCCGCTTGCGCTTCGACAAGGCTTGCGATGTTAGCCGCTACCTCTATGCGATGCCCGTCACGGGTCTTTGCCGGCGCTGAAACGTTTGCCAATAACTGCTGCTGCATTTCCTGCTGGGCGGCAATTTCCAGGCGGTAGTAACGCAGGACTTTTTCATCCGGGCGGATAATCAGGATCCCCGGCTCGCCATCGATAATTATCTGCTGATCTGCCTCAAGCGCCAGCGTTGAAAAATCGATATCGGCCAGGGTCGGGATACCCAACGAACGAGCCAGAATTGCCGTATGGGAGGTTTTTCCGGTGGAAGACAGCACCAGACCAGCAAGCCGGTTTCGATCTAACGCCAAAAATTGGCTGGGGGTTAGATGGCTGGCGAAAACAATGGCCGGTACATTTAGCGAAGGCGGGCGATAAGCCAGGGTCTGTTCGCCATAAATCGAGCTGATGAGCTGCGTGGCAATATCGAGAATATCCAGCGAGCGCTCCTGCAGATAGTGGCTGGAAGCGCGCTCAAGCTGATGGCAAAAGTCGAGGGACGCCTGAGCGATGGCGGACCAGGCATTCATCCTGTTATTCAGATAACCGAACGCGCTATCCTGAAACGCGATGTCGGTTATCAAGGAGAGATGCGCCGCCACAAGGTCGTGTTCAATGCCCTGAGTTTGCCTGAGCGCAGCCTCCTTCTCTATGCGTAATAAATCTAATCCGGCAAGAAAACGTTTTTTTTCGTTTTCGGGACTGCTGGTGTGGTGAGGCGTGCGGGCAATAATGTCAGCAAAAGTCAAGCTCTGCATCACTTGTGGCTTTGCAATGGCGACGCCTTTATTGATACGGGTTCCCTGAATCACCTGCGGGTTTAGCTCTCGTAGGCAGCGGGGCAGATAGCCCTGCGTCGTCACAGGCTCCGGCTCAAGGCTGAAGGTCGGGAGATCGGAAAGCAGCGCATGAAGCTGAGCGGAGGCCTGCTGTTCATCTTCGCCGCAAAGGCTGATACGGCATGTATCGTTTAATAGCGTGTCGCTGGCGATCAGCGAGAGAGCGCTTTTGGCATTAGCCTGCAGCCCCGTGCGGGTGTTTTCCCACTCGATCGTGGCCTGAAACAGGTTGCATAGCCGCGCGATGTACCCGGCCGGTCGGGCATGAATGCCTTCGTTAATCTCGCATGTATAGGTTATAAAAACCGTCATTCCGATCCCGACTCCTGAGAATTTGCATACCCGAAATTTACCGAGTAGGTTTGATATCTTTCCTTGTCCGCAATAGCGATTACATAGTAAAAAAGTGACCTTCTCTTTAAAATAGTGAACTGATTGCTATTTTGTGACTTTTATCATGTTTGTTTTTGAAATTATTTTTTGTATTTATTTGATTTATATGTTTTTATTTTTATCTTGACCTTGTGATTTATTTGTGATTTTGGTCACAAATTTAAAGTCGAATGGCTAGTCAGGAGATGCAGGAGAGTAATGTTGCCTGCGCAAAGCCAGACATTGTCACCCTATGTCATCCGATATAGTTGCCGGCTGTTCTTAGGCATAATCAAGAATGTATTCTTGCAGGTAATAGGCATGCGTGCTTAGCATTTTCATCTATTGATGCATGTTATTTACGGCTTCAATCATTGTCGGATGGTAATGATCAATATTTGTTGTTTTGTAATATGCATCCACATTTTTTATTATCTTCGGCATCTAACAAGTACTCGCTTTCCCGTGAAAAAGATGCTCGTATTTACGGTCGAACAGACGATAAAATTGTCCCAGTAATTTTCTGCGGTTATCTGTAAGTTTGCGCGGTTCAGTTTCTAATGCATCGGTGTGCTCAGCCAGGAAAGTGTTGGTGTCCATAATAGTGGGATATATAACCATAATATCTGGGGGATCGAAACTTGCAGCATGGCAGATATATAAATGATGAGTGAAGATATTCAGAAATGTTGCCTCCGCTTGAATACATTAATCATCCCAGCTTAGCAACTAAGATCTGTAACTGCCCGAAGATGGCTACACTGCTTGATACAAGTTCAACAGTGATGGCATACTAAAAAATAATTAAAAACAGTACATTATAGAGTAATGTGCCCTCATAAATAATAATGGAAGGTATCGCTTCTTTTCAACTATTATGAGGTCGGGTCGTTTTTGACGAAAATTATATTGATGGGTGTTTCTAAAAAATCACAGACGAAAATAACTGGTTTGAGAGGTGTTGGAAACAGGACGCCGCACAATGTATCCTATTCTGGTATTAAATCATGTGTAATCGAATCCAGAATTTCAAAGCCTGTCTCAAGGGAGGGGTTATCAGTAAGTCAGCTTCCGTTCCCGGTTATCATGTCCCGTGATTGTTTGAACCGCTGGACGATGACATGTTAAGAAAAAATCCATATCCATCAGAGAGAGGAAAACAGCTCATTGTCAGCGGATGTCTATCCACCTCTTTAATCCTGACAGTGATTTAACGAGTCGGGGCGCTACACTTAGCCAGCTGCTTGCAGTATCTTCAGATAAGGGTTGTTTATCGGAATATCATTGAATAAGTTCCGGGGATCAATAAGGAGATAACCATGCAATTTACGAGACTTTCTCGGCCCGGTGACTTCGCAGATCCAGATATTGAGGCTGTTGTCCTGCTTACGATGCAGCTGTAACTTCTCAAAACGCTTCTGCACCCAATGCCAGTCTTCAATCTGCTCTTGCCTGGCTAAGAAGGATAGCGCCGGGTGCTCCTGAGCATAACGCTGGAATATACCCGGACTTACCAGGAAGATCGTATCGGCCACGGTATGCACCAGGGCTTTCGCATCGTTGATAATCAGCTTTCGAGCCTCAATATGCTGGCGCAGCCAGGTAATGAAATGCTCCCTGGAGGGCTGCGTCGGAATGTCGTTTGCTGCGATGGTCGAAGACGAAGTGGTTATTTCGAACATGGCCGATTCAATATTTTGCTCAGGGCAAGGGATGGATTGCTCGCTCGGCAATGATTTGAACGGTGGCTTCTCAATGTCTGGTGCACCGAGCAGATCGAGCAAGGTATCGATGCCATCATTGCTTACCGGTTGATCAGCAGGTGTAAGTGATGAGGTCGCAGGGAGGCTTCTGACGTCAAGGGCAGAGGACAGCGATTCTATGGTGATCGATGGAGCGGGTGATTCTTCCAGTGAAACGATTTCTTCCTGCACAACTTCAACGGTTCGCTGAAACGCCAGCGGGCACTCGTTATTTCCCCATATAAGCGCTGGTGCAAGCCGAAGCAGGGTGAATGTATGCGTCCAGCCGGCATTGCTTCTGACGACTGCTTTCCAGATAGCTTTGTCGCTTGGTGTTGTCTGGAGTATACCGTGGCCCTGTAGAACGTTGAAAATATCTGTGTTGTTGACCGGAACGCCCTCGATGCCCTGACACAGTAAATGAGCGCGCAATTTGTCCGAAACGGTCTTGGAAACGAGCCACAAGGCATCCTGTGCCAGCCAACCATCAGAAGCCTGTAGTTGGTTCAACTTCAACTCATTCTTGATCAGGTAGCGAAGCCCCTCCAGTAACTTACGCTGCAACGCATGCTTCGGTGCTGCCATCGCCTTGGCTGGATCACCACCCAGTTCCAGGGCCACGGAAGCGTGGTCAGCCTGAGTGACCAGTTCGCTCAGTGCGCCGGCGTGCTCGTACTGTCCGGCAAGCACATAAAGTAGTGCTGACCACAGTTCGGGATAGTCACTGAGCCAGTCGAGTATTTCGCGATTGAGCAAGCGGTTGTAGAGCAATCCGCCCGCAGCACTGTGTAGGTGATACTCGCGCTCATTGCGATAGCGAAAACGGTACGGATGCGGCAACGGCCCGTGCCATGGGTGCCAAACGCTGCCATCGCACATCTCGACATGCAGGTCGACGGCTATCTTGCCAATATCATGAAGCAACGCAGCATAGGCCGTGGCGGCCGTCCATGCCTCGGCTTGCACTGCTTGGTCTTCGGGCGTCGTTCCTGACGGAAGAAGGTGGGACTGTCGCAGTTTGAGCGCATAGGCGACGATCTCAAGCCCGTGATCAAGCAGACCTCCAGGATAACCTGTTTAACGGACGACGTTTCCG
>CWHA01000066.1_pt1 | contig 43592 bp, 60 predicted proteins | sample 693841 | NCBI WGS metagenome assembly CWHA01 (sample SAMEA3735820, study PRJEB9488) | human gut metagenome | biome: ENVO:mammalia-associated habitat; material: ENVO:feces | place: Malawi | collected 2009-02-27 | reverse complement strand
CTCCGGAAAGACGAAGATCTCTGATTTAGCTCTGCACTGAATTTGGGCCAGGGTCACTTCCACAATATAGTAATCATAAAACTTCACATGGTCGGACATTGTGCTTTCCTGTTAATAATATTGGTTTGGGTGCCATCAAAGAAAGTTACTTTTCGAACATCTAGAGGCCTAGTACCTCTTTCATTTGCTTTTGCGTTCTGATGGCTTTTGCCAGCGTTAGGTCAACATCTCCCCTGTATCCCGTACCATCAGGCAAAATAACAAGTCGCACCATTTTTCTGTTAGGTTTACAAATCTCAATCCTGTCTCCTTTGCGAAATACAGAGTATCCTTTTTCACTTGCCTCAGAGACTAATTTTTCAATGCCTTTACTTGCCATAAGTTCGCCTTACTCGGATTGAATCAGTATTAAAATTAAATATCCAGTACCAGGGGGCCACAAGGCCGACAACAGCAAGGCAAAATTTCGTCCTGTCCAACATAAGCCAGTGGGTCATTATCATACTTCACTTCACCAGATTTTTTCTTGAGTCGACATGCACCGCAATAACCAGAACGGCATTGTGATTCCACCTGGATGCCTGCTGATTCCAGTTGTTCCAGGATAGTAGTAACGGCATCTTCGCCAGTTATAACTGTCTCATTCTGTTCGGTAAAAACAATCTGACAATTAAAGTCACCTGACATAACGCCCCCTCCTGATATTTAATTCATTATATCACTTCTTGATACCTCCATAACCCCCTAATTATTTGGCAACAGAAAACAACTCCCTTGGTTAATTCTCTTCATCATAAACAGCCAGAAATAACCATTGTGGGTTTTACACAGACACGATGTTAAAAAAATCCTTCCAAAAACTGCGAATGTTTATGAAATATTATTCGCCTTATTTCTTCTAAATTTAAAATGCCCCCTTGTCGTAGCGTTTTAATATGCAATCATATTCATAACAAAGGAGGGGATATGATTCATTTAAAGAAAAAAATCTTGAGCAGTTATTTACGAGCGGGAAATCGCAGTCAGGGCTTCCTACGGATATTACTAACAGTCTTAAAAGAGCCCTTAATGAGTTACACGCTGCGGGAAGCGAAGCCGACCTGATCCGTCTCAAAAGCCGTAACTATGAAAAAATCCACCATACGCGGTTACGCGAACGTGAAAGGGCGGGGGATATGTCCTCTATCCGCGTGTCTTCAAAATACCGCCTGCTGTTTACGTGGGCCAATGGTGGCGCTAATCGGGTCAAACTTACCGCTCATGCCCATGCTTAAGGAAGAGTTAAATGCACCATGTAGCTGATCGTCCTGAGGAAGAAATCCGGGCTATCGAGTTGTATACATTGTTGGGCCGTGAAGGCGTGCAGGTACGTCTGAATAATATCTCTGTTAAGGCAACATCTCGTTGGGAGCAGGTAATACCTTTGCCTCCTGATTATACGGGGACACCCATTGATTTTCTGACGGATGCTGAACGCGAAGAAAGGCATCTTCTGTTAATCGGACAGATGCTCTGCATTGATGAGCAAGCAGAGCCCTGCGAGCGTATAAAACAGCGTTTAGCCAGTCGTAGGAAGGGTAGCAGCCAGCAGAATGCTGACTGAACCAGTCAAAGCAAATCTATGGGACGACAATGTTAGAGAAAATTTACTACCTTGCCCTTTTTCTGATTGTGATTTGCATTATTCGTGGTTTCGTTTTCGCATGGAGCAGACGCAGTCCATTGGCCCTGACGTTGACCATCAGTGCCCTGGTTATTTGTCTGGCTTTCCATACTCTGGATAACTCCGTAGCAACTGGTATGGATGAGATATTTTCCGGTACAAGGGACTTAACACAGTGTGACTTCATTGACCAGCAATCAGCTGAAATCAGCGGTCTTGGCTATCCGGTCGTTGTCCTAATGTGCGATGACGGTCAACAGGTTGTTAATGCTGACGTTTACTCACAACAGCTGATGCAGAATCAGGATTGCAACCCGCCTAGGGAGGTGACAAGTTGTCGTTAACTGCCAGAAAAGTTACTTTCGAAAAAAAAAATTATCCGCTGCGGCATTAGCAGCTGTTATGCGAAAAAACAAACTTTTAAACCTGATAACCTCACTGAATCTAATGCAGTGAACAAAAAACCTTATTAAACATAGGCAAAAAAAATGACTTTCAGCGACGAACAGAAGAATGCCAGCGACAAACATGCGGATGATCCTGTGCAATCAGGACAGAGCGAACAAAACACAATTAAGATTCTTAAACCAGGATCAAATAGCGACCTGATTGACCAACTTCGAGGTGGGTCCCTGGGCAAAACATCCGTTGACTATGAATACCACTCACCGGATCCTACTGAAGTTACCCAGCGTCTTGCTTTAATTAATTATTCGAATTTGAGTGCTGGGGAAGAGAAAATGGTGACTTTTAAACCTGTTAATTTGCTTCAAATTATGTCATCTCACAAGATGGAAACAGATGATGTTGCGCTAATCGCCGGTACCGATTCTTTTGCAGTGGAGTCCTGGTTCAAGGAAGGGGTCGCCAGTGAGACAGCCCTGCACAACATCGCATGTGCAGTCGGGGTATCGACGGAATGGATTCGGGGCTTTGTCTCTGGTGAGGATGAAACGCTTAAGGCAAACAGTGAAGGCCTGACGAAAGAGTTGCAGAATCTTCCCCCTGAAGAAATCTCCGTTCTGGCAAAAAGCTTCAATTTGCGTTTGAAACAAATCAGCGAGCTCGATAACACGCAGCAGTGCCCGGCCGGGTCGATCGTCTCTCTTAATGGGGTTTACAATAATGATACCGAAGAGCTCCTTGCTACTTATCGGCTACTGCCTGAAACAGAAAGACAAAATCTATATCGTGTGGTTTGCTTGAGACACAAAGAACTAGCACGACTTTACGAACAATATATTTAATATTAACAACCGATTAAAAAATGCAGTCTGGCTCCCGAACTGGACATTTGCGATAGCAGGTGTCCATTTTTATTTACATCTGCTAGTTTTCAAGGAAATTCACAATCAGTAATAAACATTGGAGCATCACATGTTATTTCCATTGAAAATACACCCCATTAGTCAGAGCCCTTGATATTGCAATCAAAAGCAAATGATTTCACTGGGGGTTCGAATGTAAATCATCTACAAACATTGGATGTTTATAAATTAAATATTTCCTTTCTGTATTACTTTTGATTCTGATGAAAATCGCCCCTGGCATTCAAGCTTAAATATGAGATAATGATTTTACGAATTTCACAGGGGTATGTTATGTCTCTTCTGAATCTGGATTTAATTGAATCTATTTACTCTGATGCCGAGCGTGAACTCACCAATGATGAGTTGTATAGGGAGGTGCAGTCTCGCCTTTCAATTTCAGATAATGATTTCAATAAAAAAGAAAAATTCGGTTTGGCCGGTGTGCAGCATAACAAAATTAAACACCGTATCCGTTGGTTCCAACAGACGTTAAAAGCTATGAACGTCATTGAGCGTATAAGCTCTGGCCGTTCTCTATGGCGTCACTGTCGGAAAAACAAGTCAGGGCTTTCTGAAGTCAGGGAAGGGGCTTGTTTAGTGGCATTCAGTACAGATCTCGGCGTTGCGATTTTAGGAAATTCGACAATGGTGTTACCGGGCAATACCGAGCCGGTTCATCTCTGCCTGACTTCACCACCTTATCCGCTCAGAAAGCAGCGGGATTATGCAGCAGCCTTCAAAAACGACAGTGACTATATTGATTTCATCGTAGAAGCCATTCGGCCAATTGCCCGCCAGCTGGTTGACGGTGGTTCTGTCGTGCTGAATATCGGACAGGATATTTTTAATCCGGGCCGGCCTTCACGTTCACTCTACCCTGAGCGCCTGTTACTGGCCTTGTGCGAAAAGCTTGACCTCTACCTGATGGACCGGGTGCCATGGGTTAATATGAGCAAACCACCTTCTCCGACATATTGGGCCTGCCGCAAGAAAATTCACCTGCTGGCCGGGCATGAAATGATTTTCTGGCTGACCAATAATCCTGATGCTGTCCGCTCCTGTAACCAGCGTGTTTTGCAGCCCCACACCGAGAGTCATAGCGCGTTAATTGCCAGAGGCGGAGAGATGCGTACGACCATTTACGGTGACGGCGCTCATGGCGTGAAACCAGGCGCCTTTGCACACCACACTAACGGGGCTATTCCCAAAAATGTGATGATCAGAGGTCATGCATGTGCTGACACTCGCCGGTTTCATCAGGAGGCCAAACGCCTGGGGCTTCCGGCACACGGGGCGATGTTCCCTACGGCCATCCCCGATTTCTTCATACGGTTCCTGACGGAGGAAAACGAGCTGGTTGTTGATCCTTTCGCCGGTTCTCTCAAGACAGGCCTGGCCGCCGAAAGGCTCAACCGCAGATGGATGTGTTTTGATAGTATTCTGGAATGGTTACGAATTTCAGCCACCGGCTTTTTTTCTGACTTCCCGGGATTTGAGATGAACCCGATTATTGATAACGGTGAGTTGTTCGCGTAAGCGGCCGTTACGAATAAACATTATTCACTCTGTCTTTTGCGGAGTGAACGATCACAGGAGATGGCGATATGCCTGACATTATCCCGCACCAACAACAGCCGGAACGTCTTCATAAATTTCACTCCCTCAAGGGAGGGCAATACTGGCGTGCAAAAAACGCGATTCCTGAACAATGTATTGAACAGGATGAAGTGTTGCTGATGAGTCGCTCCGCTGGGTTGATAATGCACTCCATACAGTGATCCTCCGCACCCATCCGTCAAAATTCGGCAAAGACTTTGTTTTCAAATTTACCGATGCTGCTGGCCGTAGCTGCAGCACCACGAAATCGTTTAAAGAGCATCGATTTCTGTTTAACGACTTTCTGGACAAATTTGAATTTGCAGATGATGGGCAGGATATCCGGAGCCAGGAACTGCTTGCAGCTCAAAACCGGGTTAGCCAGCTGACTCAGCAAATGACCGAAACCATGGCTGATCCTGATGCTCTGCGTACGGAACTCCTCGGCAGGGTTGAAGCAAAGAAAGCGAGAGCATCGACTCCAGGTGATGACAAAAAACAACTGCCTATGGTTATGGGGCTGTCTTCATCAACTGAGATCGCGTCTCTTGGCACAGCTCTGTCATCAGGTATTGATGAAACAAAAATAGCACAGCTCCAGCAGGCTGTTGAGTTCAGACATGAAATCGCACAGGCGCAAATCGACTGGATTAAAGAAAAGAATTATGCGATTTCGAGAGCCGTCATGGCTATTACACCCTATCTGGAAGAGTCGGCCGCCGCCCAACTTGCCATTGCCGAAGAAAGTCGTGAAACGCTGAATAAACTGATGGACGGTATCAAGTCCCTTGACCTCTACATCGGGAAAGATGTTGTTGTCAACACCATCAAAGAGGGTGAATCAGCACCGTCACACATTCCCTTAACGTTCGTACAGCGCAAGCTGGCCGTAGACGAGGAAACGGCCGTTTTTCTCGATATTGGAGAATGGTTTGATTTTGAAAAGTTGCCACTTTTTTTCCACGCATTAAACAACCATCCAGGGCTGGTGGAGCAGATCTTCCCGTCACAGCGCTGCGTGGTTTGTATGACCACTACCCGGCGTTATATTGATTATCAGGACCGCTGGGCTAACTGGGAGCTTAATGCAAAAAACCAGACCGTTTTCCTGATGGTTCGGGACGGCGAACGGCTGTTCCAGGTGTATTCAGGAGTAGAGTCTCACCTCGGCGCTCATACGCTTTTCCCTACCACCGATGAGCAGGGAAATATCTTTCGAGGCATTGACGGTTCGCAGGTTACGTTCAATGACGTGTCATACACCGACAAGCTTAAAGCACATGAGATGGTTGCTCTGCATTATTACCGGTTTCTTATCCTGTGCTGCGGGCTCGACCACCGGCTTAAGCTCTTTGGTGAGTTCTACGACCCTCAGGACCGCTTAAGTTTCGTCTCTAAGGCGTTCCAGGAGAGGTATTGTCGATTCATTCACGATCATGATGGTACTGGTCTTCTGGACGATCCTGATGCGAAAGTGCGCCCCTCTATTGAGGAGTATATAACCCAGGCCAATAGCCATTTGCGCTCAGGTTCAAGGGTGTTCTGCGAGTGGAGAGCTGTTTGTACACCAAATACCGCGCCGGGCGTTGTGAAAGTCGATACTGGTACCAGTTACCGATCCTATTATTTTACCGCCGATTTCATCAATGATGAGGGAATGGCGGTGGCCTTTACCCGCAACAATGAGATTTGCGTGGAGGTTCCGGTCAAAAAAGATATCTACCGTCGCACTCGGGCTAATGATGTACGTGAATTTAATGCGAAAGTATCCCTCACGAATTTTCAGCGTGATCCGTGGGATGACGCCAGCAGCGTGGGATTCCTCTGTCTGGACGCGGTAAAAGCCGATGATCTGGATTATTACATCCACAGCCGCTCCAGTCGTAGGAATTTTATGTACTACATAAAGCTCTTCAAACGCCTTTCAGCTGTCCTGAGAACGGAAGAAGAGCAGGAGATGCCCTATCGGCAAAAGCTCGTCAGAGCGCTGGTGGATGGCAACATAGGCACTAAAGCTAACCGTGCTGAAATCGTCGACAAGACAGTCATCACCTGGCGGGCGGACAAAAAAGGTCAGCCGCTTAGTGAAGGAATAGACAACGAGAAAAGCTGGAAAGCATTACTTGGCATGATGGACCTGATCGCCTGGCGCGGTTTGAGCCATAAAGATGCTGCAGTGGAGATGGCTATCTCCCGGGGTAGCAAACCGTTACGTCTTATAGTCACGACAAATGCCAGACTGGCTCTGTATGTTACCCCTACAGCCGAGGAACGTGACGATCGCGTGGAAACACATAAGTGGGCCATGCTGCTGACCTTTAAAATGTCAGCAAAAGGACTGACTCTTGATTCCAGAAAACCTGCGTTGCTGAGCAAAAATAGTGTGTGCGAAACAACCCTCTATGAATGGCCGGAGGCCAAGGAGTGGAAAGGGTTGAAATCAGTGTTCTCCAGCTTTCAGGAAAAACAAAGAGCGTTTGAATATATTGAGACAGGCAAAGAGGACCTGCGAAAACTGTCTCCGGCTAACCCCTCAGATTTTGAGGCTGGGGTACGTGAATGGATGGCAGCCTTCTGCGAAATGAATGATTACCGCAAAACCGGGGGCCAGGTGCAGCAGCCGAGATTGATGATACCGGTAGGCATCTACATTAACCGGGGAGACTGGCAGTATATTTACGTCACTACAGAGAGTGAGGCCGCTGGGTATTTTTATCACAACAGCAGCGAACGCCTGAAAAAGGAACTTTTACAGGAATATGTTTCACGCTTTGCTCACCCGGAAGGTAAGCTCGAACGGCTTGAAACCCGGGGGAACCAGTTGGCATTGGGCATGACGAACAAAACTCCCGACATCGGAATGTTCTGTGCAGATCGCAATGTTGAAATGGATAACGTGAATTATGGACCTTTATCTTACAGCGCCTACAGTCAGCTTCAGCGAATTGAAAACCGATTGATTTTTGTCCTCGCTGAAGCGGAACGCGGGTTACATCACAGGATTTATATTGCCGATAACCTTAAAAGCGACAATGGTGAGTTCATCATAGATGAACTCCTTGGTTCCTCACATCTACAGGCACAGTCTGCCGTTGATGTATTCGAAGTCATTTTACCTAAGTCGTTGTCAGAAGGCCCGCTGCCGGTAATGAAATCGAGTGGTGAAATCTACCGTATTCACCACTGGTTTGATATCTGCCCAAAAGGCGCTGACGCTAATGTTTCATTGAGCAATATCGAGGCACCAGTAAGTAAGGTTACCAGACACAGTTTCGATAGCAGGGAAGCGGCAATTATGCATATCCTGATGCAGAAAGAAACGGTTAGGAAAAGTATCTCCGGAGACAGATTCAACACGCCAGAAGGCGTAGACGAAAGGTGGTATTAGTGGAGCTTTATGTTAAGTCGAACGATTCTACAGTGAGTTCTAAAGAGGGAGTGTGCCAACGCAAGCCTGAAGGAAAAAAGCATAATAAAAATACACTTTCAGTTTTATGCGCATTGTCGGTTTCGGGCTGGTCTGTTGCCACTTTACTCTAATCCGATGGGGAAAGATTATGTTTAGCGAATTTTATGTTTTATCGGCTATTCTTGTTTGGATTATGCCTCTGATGGCTATTGCCGGTTCAATTTTTCGAAAAGACTTGCTTCCAGCTACCACGTGGAAAGCACATATATTGTTAGGTGTGATTTTGCTGCATTTGTTTCATATATTAATCTTAAGGATAGAGATCTCGATCTGGTACCAACAGGAAGAGAATATTTAGCATGCGACTTAATATCACGTAACGAGCCTCAGCTCTCAACGTTTAGAACCGTTACGCTCAATTGCGGAGGTGAGGAAAAAAGGGTGAAGGAGGAGTTCTATGAACTTGCCGTTAATGCAGCCAGGAGACATGAGTAAGTCATTAAAAACCACCAAAAACATACCTCCTAAACATAATATTCAGACAGGGGCTTTAGAAGCTAAGCCCCCATTCGATCAAACTCAGTAATCTAATGAGTTGAAAACTATTATTTTTTTTGCATCATTACTATCTTCAAAATCTATCTCTAGCCCAGAGGTCATTTGATGCAAAGCAGGCTCTCCAATAAGGCTACCTGGTTTATTAGGCCAATCAGCAACTGGTTTCCCTTGTGACGGGGCTTTATCTATTGTTTTAACTGGCTTTTTGGCTGCCGTCTTATTAACTGGTTGCTCTATTCCATTATCCTGATTTTCGGCTTGAAATTTGCTTTTTGAAAATGGTGTAAACTTCACATTCATCTCAATAAAATCTTGTACAGGCATAGTTATACCGTTATAGCCAATGGCAACAGGATATTTAAATACCTGGTTTATTGTAAGACTATTTCCAGAAGCTCTCGTAACATTACCAGTAAATCCTAAGGTATCTGGAGCTACGGATTGCGAGAGTATTTTAAGCTGTAAGTCCAGGGCATTTATTTCGCTCGCCAAAGAATCCATTTCTGGTGTCGAGTTTGTCTTTTCTGGAGGTGTTACTCCTGTGGCATTTTGATCAGGTGTTGATGGCTCGCCATTTGATTCTTCTTTATTTCCCGGTTTTGCTAATAAACTTCTATTTTGTTCTGATATTGCATTTAATTTCGTGACTAATGCTTCTCTGCGTGAGGATAATGCGGTAAATTTTGCCAGCGATGCCGATTCTGAAGCACTAAAACCGTCGGCTGATGTGATTGTGACATTTATTGATCTTGCATAATACACATCGGTTACAAAAACAATACCTGGAGTAATGCCATACTTATTATTCGCACCATCAAGTAAATTATCGATCAGTAACTCCATTCTCTTCTTCAGATACTGCAATTTAGACGTCTCATATCCATCCACAGTTGATTTGTACAATAAAAATTTATCCATAGAAGAGCTAAAATCAAGACTGATAACTTCAGCATATGGAATGCTGAAAGTTATGTTTCGCCTAGAGCTACTAGCAAATGATAGTTTTTGTGCGATCGCACTGGTCACAGTTCCAAGACCTAGACTTACATCACTCACTGAAGCAAATGAGTAGCCAGGAAAGGCTATTATACCATTCTGTCGGGATTCAGCTGAGGGGTAACTTACAAAAGCGCCTATTCGTGACTGAGCATTGCCCAGGGTTTCCCATTCCTTTGTTTCTGGCATCGTTGGAATAGCTTGTTCTTGTTCCAGTAGGTCAGAAACATCAAATCTTGTGAATCTTATCGGTTTTATTGTGTAAAATTTCGTTGGAACTTTATCTACCATTTTGGGAGAAATAAATGGGAATATATATACATCTCCGGGATAAAATCTCTCCCTAGGAGGGAACAAAGGATATATGTTTAACTGCCGGGTATTTTTTGCCCACTCTTGCGCTACTATCCCTGGCTCTTGAGTTTCTGCACAGCCGGTAACAATTACTACAAAAAGTAATGGAATTGTGATTTTTATTTTATTCATGACAAGCCCCCACGAGTAACACATAGGTTAATAAATAACGCTTGATATTATTTGTATATTTTTGATGGTTATATTTAAATTGTTAGCAGGGATTTAGTGTTTTACATTCGAATTTATTAAAAAAAACTAAAGACCTGATGTTGACATTGTCCATCATGATTAAAAACTCTTCGCTTCCTAAGCGAGGCGATAAAATATCGTTGCTATGTATATTATTTCGCTGTTAATGGCTACCCTGCTTCTTCGCAGATACAGGAAAGACCGCTTTCCCATTTCTATACATCTGCCGGTAAATCATATCTAAATTCTTCGGGTGGAGTGATGGTATGAGGCTTGGCTGTTCAATGCCCTTTAAACGTCGCAGGAAGGCCTCAGAGGCGTTTTCTTGCCTTCCTTGGAGCTCTGACAGCCCATAGGCGTGAATAGGCTCAGAGGTTGTTTGAAGTGGGGGGAGAGTGATTAGGTTGAGCCTAGGGTAATGCCGTGCCATTAAACACACCTGAATCACACCCTACGGTACGAACTGCGAAAAACAGTAGTAGGGTACAGGCATTCGATTGCATGCCCTTACAGAGCGTTCTGGAGCGTCCTGTTAGCCCACATATAACGAAATCCACAACCTAAAACGCACTACTTGTCTCAAAGGTGAGTTATACGAAAAACAATCCCTGTTAATTCTCGACCTATTTTATTGATAGTAAATGAATATTTATAATAATTATTAACCGTCGTACGTTTTTGGTTTTACTGATCGTGGCACGGATCATCCTCTTAGTTGTTTTCCGCACCGTATCAACTTGCTCAGGCATGCATAAACTACTCAAACGCTGTCCACGCAGGACGTATCGAATATCCCCGTTATCCACAGGGTAGATCCAATAATAAGATCCCAATATGATCCTAGATCTAACCCAAAAGAACCCAAAGGATCCCCGGTATTGTATCCATTTGAATTATATAGATAAATCGGTACTTTTGATTAACCGTCGTACGTGTATTTGTGAATGCTCATATGTGTTTTCATTAACGCATGAATGATTTTAGTTAACAGTCGTATGTAGTTTGATCTACAGTGATGGGATTAAACATTAACGGTCGTACGTTTAGGATAGGAATGACTGTGAACAAGAAAACGGATGTAATTAACAATGAAATCAAAGAACAAGCAGCATTCTCATTCGATGTCGTAGGTGGCACGGGCAAAGTTACTAACTTTACCCCTGGTAACAATGGTACCGTTCAACCTGTTGCTTTGTTGCGGCTTGGGGTATTTGTACCGGCCCCTCCGGGAGTAGCAAAGAAAAGTCTCCCGGAAGGGGTTGTTACGATGGATGTGTCCCGCGATTTACAGCATATGCAGATCGCATCAAGTGAAGGATACAAAGAAATATCGCTATCCAGCCCCCGTCTGGACATGGGGACAGATTTCCGTGTATGGCTTGGTATAGTCCGTTCAATACATGACCACGGCCATTACTCAGGAAGGATTAAGCTTCCTTTCAGCACCTTCCTTAAAAATTGTGGGTTTGACCCTTCAAGGTCGAATAAGCCCATGAAACAACGTATCGATGCTTCGATGATTAAACTGAAAATGGTCACTTTTCAGTTTAGAAATGAAGATTCAACCCTCACTACCGGTCTCATTAACTGGGCACGGTACAACTTAAAAACCAATGAGATTGAGATAGAGGGAGATCCTCGGATTCAGGAGCTCTATCAGATTGACTATAAGGTATATCTGCGCCTTAAGGCCCTTGATAATCTGCAAAGGAAAGAAAGCGCGCAGGCCTTGTATACATACCTTGCCAGCTTACCCAAAGATCCTGCACCGATCTCGATGAAACGTTTTCGCGACCGTTTACGGCTAACGTCACCAGTAGCCTCTCAGAACATGATCATTCGCCGGTCGTTGAAGGAGCTTGAGCAAATCGGGTACTTGCAATACAGAGAAGAGAAGATTGGTCGGTCAATAAAGTTCCACATACTTAAACGTAGCCCCTCTTTGGGTGCCAAAAAGAGCATCCTGGTCCCGGCTGAACAAAACCCAGCAGCTGACGATGCACTGATACATAAACTTAAAATGCTGAAGGCCGCAGGTTACTCAGAAGCGGAGATTGCTGGCGTTCTGGATGCTCTCGATAAGTTGCAGAGGGAAGGAAAGGCGGCTCCCGAAGTCAAGGATGCTGATTTTGAGGAGCTTTAAGGTCACATTCAGGAAACAGGCGTAGAAAAGGGGGGGACGACTCTCTGGAAGAATAGTCCCCTTATCGAAAAGTAACTTTTATCTCTGTTGCTGCACTTATAACTACACGTCCATTGCTGCCTCTCAGCAAAAAAAACATAGTAACTATCTGATATTTATGCAAATAAACGTCATAGAAGACAAATGCGATCAGAAACATTAACGGCCGTATGTTTTCATTCGTATTTGACCTCACCAGCTCAAAACATTAACCGTCGTACGTTCCGTTAGACGTGCGAAGTCCGCAGATTGTCACTTCAACCTGATAAAATTAACGGTCGTACGTTCCCAAGTATCATGGCAACCCCGGAAAAGTAGTAATGATTTTATAATTTAAAACAATCAGTTAAGAGCTATTTAAGTAAGTTTGCATGGTTCGAAAGCTGTTGTTCTTATCATGAGTTAAGTGGAAAAGGTTAACCGTCGTACGTATCACCATGCATTTTTACTGGGATGCGCACTTACAGTTAGTTGCGATGTTTGAGACCTCGTAGGTCAACGAGTTATCCCTGATCAACAGGGTCGTATGTAGCATGCTTAGTTTCGATTTTCGTAAAGCGAGTCTCAGGTTTTACTTTCAGGTCAGTACGCAACTTAAAGAAAGTTACTTTTATGCCGAAAAGCGTTCTATGCGTTGTGCGGTTCTGGTTGCAGGACAACGCTCGTACGTTCTTTCGAACTAAGAGATCGCATTGCCCAGGTAATAAACCAGGACGGAAAGTTACTTTTGTCGATAAGCCCTGTACGAGAATCTGTTTGCCAGATGTCTCAAGTGCCTATAGATGAAAGAGGGGCAGAGTGGAACGAAGGCGTTTGTCTTTGTGCATCCGTTCGTACATCTGGCCAGCCCTGACCTCCACACGGACTCAAGGCTTATCGCAATCAAAAGTAACTTTATTAAACAACCACACCAGCATTAGCTCCGGAAAACCGTTGCTAATCACAGGCAGGACAATTTTACAGAGTCAGCGAATTATTTTTCGTAACTAAGGAATATTTTTTCGGGATGTAAGCAATAAAATAGCATTACATATCAATACTGTATAAATAGACAGTGAGTTAATTTAACCGTAACCGATTATTGGCTGATGGAGAGGGGAATAAATAACCAGGAAAAGGCGGTTACAGCGTCAAAGACATAGAAATGCTTTTAACCACAGCCTATAATGAGTAGCAGTGACTTTAAAAAAGAGACGAGGTAACAGAATGATTAATATGAAACATTTTCCTCTTAAGGATATCCTTGTTGTGGGGACTCCTGTTCTGTTGTTTATGACTTTGCTGTACTCGCTTAAAAGTCACTTTCCGGACGTAGTCAATGTTATAGGTACATTAGTCGTTTTTATTCTTGCACCAGCTCTGGTTGCTCTGTTGACCATGAGCTGGGGAGTTTTCATGTTCTTTGCCGGAGCGCTCGTTACACAGGCATTAACAGCTTTTCTGGTTTATCTTGTTTCAACCCGAGATATTAGCGCATCGGTAGGATTTGGCGCATGTGCTATCGTGATTTACGTGATTTGTTTATCGAAATATGAAGATCCCTGCTCATAATCTAAATACGGGAAAAGAAACACACCTCAACATATTTGTGCTGGCGGGATATCTCCAAACCAGCACAACGTGATCTTACTCTCCCGCCTCAATCGCTCTCTCTCCTCCCTTCCGTAATTACTGAATGTTTATGAAATAAAAGAACTTTTTTCTACCCGATATTCAAACAAGGGCTTTACACAACGTTTTAATCTGTATAATTGTTGCTGTCTGATACGAATTAAGAAGAGGGTTTTATTGCATATGGGTGGACGTGGAAGTTGCCGAAGAAAGCGAAGCTTGCGCTGTGTACCCTGCTATGCAGAAAACTGGCACCGCTACAGAGCTGGGAAGGAATATAACGGATGGGAAGATGTATCTGTGCTCACAACAAAAGGGAGTGGGTATGTGTGTCAGTGCAGGCAGTGTGGTCACACCTACATCTCCTATTCCTCTGCTGCCCGTCGCCAGTTTCAGTATCAGGTAAAAGGAAGCATCGCTGAACCCGGCATACAGGATAATTAATTTTATTAAAAAGACAATTCACCGTCTTAAGCCAGAATCTTGTCTGCGTATCAGGATACACTTTCTATATATAGTGTTTATGCATGGACTCGAAGTGTGAATGATGATTCGGACACGCAGAAGATTTCTGGTTTGATAGGTAATGAAAAATTTAGGGTTGGGCAGATTAATGAAAACCTCTATTCCACCGATTCTGTATGGAAGAAATATATCCGATATTTCGGAGAAGCATTTTGCCCTATGGTTTTGTCATGACGATCAATACCCTTCTTTGGTACTGGCTTCAACGAAAATAGTTCGGGAGTCGCCTTCCCTGGACTGGTTTCTTGGCGAAGAACAATGCGGAGGGCACAGTTGTAACCAGTTTCCGGCAGCGGTATTACCATTGCAGATCATGCCTCTAAAACATGGGACGCTGGAGCTCATTGCCGATGAGGAATTTGAGCCACGCTCGCTCGATTATTTTAACAGCGCATGCGACGAGGAACAGAAGCGAGTACGGCTGAATTATCAGTCATTCGTAATTTCTCACGGTTTAACCTGCTCGGATGAAAATGCTCTCCTGCTGACACAGACGCTATACCCCCTGGATGCGACTGATGCCAATCTCAGGGCCTAAACCACAGAACAGATCAATCTCAGAAGCCTGAATGTCGCCACTGGGCTGGTCCTTTTTGTAGTGGGGGTGAACTGCGACTAGGAGAGAGCAATAAAAGATAGTTTCACTACTATGCCACAGGCACAAGTTAACCAATAAAGTCACTTTTGAGGTAGAAATGAAAAACATTAAACGCGAAGCATTACTGGTACCCATCATCGGGTTGTTGATCCTCTCCTATCACATGGGCTATTTCCTTTCCGACTGGCCATTCTGGCAGGTATACGCGATCCTGGCGCTGGCCTACTTTGCTGGCCGTTTTGGACTGAAAAAAAGGGCGTCGAAAGAGGAACCTGAGGAAGGCAAAACAGCCGGCCAGTAAAGCATTACCTGAACTGGCCTGTTGCGCTATCGGCATACAGGCCACTCAGTCATTTTACGGAAAAACCATAAAAGGAAAAACACCATGAGTAACATGACCGTGTCGTTTTACAGCAAAAAGCATCATGACACCGTAGCAAGCGCTATTAAGGCCCGTGCAACATCATCAATTGAGCTGCTCTGTTCTCCTACGCTGAATCAGCTTCTGGATCTGACAAATTCAATCTGCCAGTGCGCAGGTATTGAAAATCAGGTTGGCATTTTTGTTGCCGACTCAGACACTGACGAATCCGCTCCCGGTGAACAGGTATCTAATAACCATGCTGTCTGGCTATATAACCAGAAATGGCATAGTGCTGCCCGTGATGCGATAGTGAAGAAAGACATTACGGAAGTGAAGATTGATGAGCCGCTGACGCTTAATGAGCTTATGGCGATCATCGATGTGGTCAGCCGTTGTGCAGGTATTGATGATGACGTAGTCGGTATTGCCGAGCCGATGATGACGGTTATTGGTACTGGACATTCCGGGCAATCTACAGCTCAGGAATTGATGCTGCATTAATAAAACTCACTCGCAAAAGTTACTTTTGCAAGGAGGTGTTTATGCTGTTTCGGAAACTGGTGTTGTTGGGAGGGGCCTGTACCTTACTTTTGGCCTATCACGGTGGTTATTGGCTAAGCGACTGGCCGTGGTTGTTTTATTATGCATTGGTCTCATGGTGGTTTTCATTTAGCTGGTATATTTTCATTACCCCTAAAGCAGCTCCTGTTCCGGGAAAGAATAAGAAAAAGGAAAAATCATTGCCTATCGTTAGTCAATCTCCGACTCACCGGTATAAACAGAATGATAGTGATGATTCTTCACTGATGTTACACAGCATTTATTACTCATCAATAAGCAACGTTCAGTCGGATAGTATCATTAATAATGGAGCAGATTGTAGTTATTCGGACTCGACAGATTCAGGTTGCAGTGGGGGTGATTAAAAGTCATGGATAAATAATTACTATTTTTACAAAACAGTAGATGAGGAGGAGATATGGTACACACAGGAATAACCGATCACGCCAGACTCAGACTTATGCAGCGATCTAGACTTCCTCTGCATGTGCTCACTGATATGATCGACAAAAGGGAATATGTTGATTTGGGTTCGAAACCCGGGATATTAAAAGAACACATTCTGATTTACAGTCGACTGGATGAGAGGTGGTACGTTCTAATCAGGGACATAACATCAGGATGTATCGTTACGGTGTTACCAGAAAACTTCCATGATTCTTCATTTATAAAAATTAAAGAATCAGATAAGAAATCTGCTTATGATTTAGCAAATAAAGTCAGTGCTCCTCGTTCTGAATTTATTAGTATAAATCTATGTTATAATGATTTCGATGGTTATCGACATTCAAAGAAGATTTATTCGATACCACTTTCACAAATTGATGTATCGCAAGATACATTTTTAAAGTCCAAATTTATCAAATTGCTTAAAAGACAGATTAGGGAAAACATTGCACGAGGGCTTTCATTTGATGAACAGATGATTGAGCCTGGTTATACACCGCTCTTCCTGAACGTAAAGTTCAGCCCGGATACGTACAAAATACTCTATTTTTGAATGCAGGTGCTTCTGAATGTCTGACAGAACGGTTTTTTTGAATTTCCTATCGCAAGATACGACCCCTTTTATTACTGAGGTTGAAATGCTTATTGGTGGAGTTCCACGAATCATGTATCCAGATGGCACGGAACAGTTTGCGGATGATGAAACCGATACACTCCTGATTTACTCCCCTCGACTGACCGAAATTGAACTTGAAGCTTTTTGCGAATTGAACATTGAGCATTACCGGACTTTTCACGATGCCAATGTAAAGCAACTGATCAGGGGAGACCGCGTACCATTAACCCCTTTCTGGGCAGAATAAACTTAGCTGCTGGGACTACAACTTTTTTGGGGGGATCATGTATCTGCATCTTGTTCCAACGCTATACCACACCATTTCAAATAAATGCCGACTTGAATCAGTGACGATCCCGGAACTGGAGTTTGAGATTAAAGGTGATGCCCTTTCATGCGGAAGACCGTTTCCTAATAAACGGCTTACTGTGGGTATGCAAAAAAATCGTAAAGCCATGGTTGGCTTACTTCTTGAGTATGAAAAGAAAGTAAGTCATTTTACAACGCAATATAAATGGTACATAGGAGACATTGGTTTTGTTCAGCACAATATTAAAACTATAGTGATGGATTCTGAATTTGACCTTATTTCACAATATATAGGCTTAAATATTGGTCTTGATGAATTTAAACCAAGGCTCCATCCTTCTTATCACAAAGTCGCGCCGGTTAAAATACAACCAATGATGGAATCATATCGAACCGGCGAAGCGGTTAATACTTTGCAGCATGATGTATGGGAGAATAATGTTTTATTGTCCAGAACGGAAACATTGCTCTTGAATACTTTGGAGTCTGACAGGCTTTCCAGATATAGTTTTTTAACCGACAGGCTTCCCCAGCCAGACTCTGCAATTTGCATTTGAAAATTCTAGATGCAGCTCCGGTTTAGTTCCGGGGCTTTTTTTTCAACAAGACATTCTTGCAAGTTCTGTTATAGAAATACTGAAATACAATCAGAAAATGTATGGTGCATGTAATTTACGTTTTTAGGGTTTGTTCCAGTCAAATATCCCTCATAATTACTAAATGATTTTACCTTAAGTCTCAGTCTTGCTTAATACCCTCCGTAAACACTGGAGCATCATGAATTATAGTGTTTAAATCAAGAATGTCAGGCACTGAGAAAGTTACTTTTTTTTGGGGGAATTTATAAAATGGGGGTTGATGAAGAGGTAAAAAAAGGTATCCTGGTTTCAACGAAGAAAGATTTTTCGTACTAACCTTTTCTTTCAGGGAGTTTCTATGTCCATCGAAAATACATTGATTGATGAATTAAACACATCAGAGAACACAGGAGATATTATTCCTTCTGTACCTATTGATTTAATCATTGCTCAACGTACTGCTGGCATTGCGGCGTTTATGGAAGGTTTAGAGAAACTCAGAGAAGCAGAATTGTTGTTCGCAGCTGCTGCTGAAAAGGATTGGTTCTCAGGGCTGGATGAGATTGTGGCGTCAGGTAGGCGTTGCCGCAAAGAAAATGAAATAGAGGCTTTACGCCGCAGGGTGGCTCGTTGTGTTGATAGCAGTATCTGGACGCGCCTGATGACCCAGACAGGGATGTTTACGTTTATGAGTAGTGAGCAACATGATAAATGGACTGACCAGGTATACAGTGAAGAATGCCCTGAAGTTACTCTGGACAATGTCATCAGTACGTTTCAGCATCTTCATGCCTCAAAGAACGAAACATTTGTAACTGGTATTATTGACGTTTTCCGTAAGCTGTCCTGGGACTACAAAACAAATAATCCTTGCCGTCTGGGCAAGAAAATTATACTCGAAGGTGTTTTATCCATAAATGTCTCGCGAAACCGATACGCTTCGGTCAGGACTAATGCGCAGAACTGGATTAATGATCTCGCCCGTGCTTTCTGCCTTATCGACAAGAAAAACGTTCCAGATTCACGGATAGCGGAAGGTAGCCAGTACAGGGATTTTATCAACTTAAACAGTTATACGTTAAACGGTGTGTTTACCTGTGAGTGGTTCACTATTAAATCTTTCTGGAAAGGGTCCGCTCATGTGACGTTCACACGTCCAGACCTCGTTGACAAAATTAATGAGATTGTGGCCAGTAGATACCCTGATGCTTTACCATCCAGAGTATGAAAATTAATTCTAATTTTATACCCGAGCACTACTATTTATACAGGTAACATGACATGGCTATTGAAATTAAAGAACGCTATACCACTGCTGTTATCAGCACAGCTCACATTTCTAAAGATGATGCAGTGTTATTAACTGAAGCCAGCTATAATCCTCGTTCTGAAAGTGGTCGTAACTGGATTCATGCAAATGAATATGGTTACATTATTCGGATAACTTGTGATAATCAGGAATGGAAACAACATTTACGTGATGATGGTATCTCCTGGCCTACAATCGAAAATATCGAAAAAGTACTTAACGCAGGGTTCGAATGTGTTCACTTTGATCGTGACGCAGATATTGTGGATGAACTTATTGCGTGGGACTGGTAACAATTCTTCACCAGGACCAAACAACCTGTCGTGGCGGGGCCTATATATAAGACGTAAAGCAGAAAATCAAGGAGTCGCAAATGGGCATAGAAAACGGAAATAGTTCGGTACAGCAAGATGTTCCTGCAACCGACAATGACGTTCGACATGAAGTGATTGTCACCGGCTGTGTGACAAAATATGGCAGAGGGATTCATTTCTGTAATGATGAGCTCCTAAGTGGTGCTAATCATAATCTCTGGTTCCCGTTGAGCTCTGAGGAAGACTGGTTTTCTGGCATTGAGCGCGTTCTGATGATGAATGGACTGGCGGAGAATGTCGTCAAACTTAGCCCTCTTAATGACGGGAAAGATTATCACGACTGGAAAGTGACGTATAACCGCCGGAACGTCTGACTACATGGAAAGTAACTTTTTACCTTTTTATAACTGTGTGCGGGTTCAATAACGCTATTAAGCGGGACGCATTTATTTTGAAATGACATTGTTAATATCATGAATGCCGAGGGAGTTTTAATGTTTAACCAAACTGAAAAGTCTATTGCCCAGATTGCGGAATATATTCCCCGTGCCTGTCGTGATATGAAGTTAAAAGAAGCCAAGGCACGGCTTGCAACAAAAATCGCGCTTTATATTACTGATGGCAGTGATGCCGAGGTGCTTAATGCAACCTTCGCTCGTGCACTTAACAGCCACACCCGGGAGGCGTTCTTTTCTAACGTATCTGCATCTATTTATTATAAGGATCCATCATTACAATCAAAGTAAAAATAATCACGTAATTAATGTCATGCTTTATTACATTGCTTCTAAGTGCTCCAATGATTATGAATTAATGATAAATAGGGTGTTTAGAGGGGGTGACTGGAAGTTCTAAGTTGCTATCCTGGTGATTAATGAGAATAAAGTTTACTGGGTAACGGAGGCTAATAAATGGCCACTCATATTCGTAATTTTGGCTGGAACCGGGTAAAGCTTTCGACGCTCACATACGACCAGTTAGAACAACTAAAAAAGAAAGTTGAAGAAGAACACGCCTGTAATAATGGGATCTTCCTTTATGACAAGGCTGGGTTGAAAAAACTGGATGCTTTGAGCTGGGCTGTATATCACAAAATGAAAGCAGACAAAAAGTCCGGCCAGGTAAGTTAATTTGTCTGTCATAAAACTACATCCACTTCTTGCCGGACATAGCCTGAAAATTTCTGCAAATCGAGGGTGAAGTTTTTTTTGAGGAAGCGTTGTATGAAATTATCCAAATTCTTTGAGCTGATAACTGCAATATGGGCAAACAGACTCAACCAGCGCCGCGATCCTGAAGTCACGATCATCATCCACTCTCCGGGAAGTGTCGGAGTTACACCAGCAGTAGAAGTTGAGTCCATCGAGGCCGGGTTCGACTGGAATGCCGGTCAGGTGTTGATTTACCCGGCACAGCCATTGACCACGCTTACGCCAGACCAGGTAGCAGACATTACCACCAGCGTGCGCAAAGGCCAGTCCTGGCATGCCTATGAGGCTTACAAGAAGCATAAAGCCGAAATGGATACCGCCGCGATTGAGTATTCGAAAGTAGCAGGACAGCGTGATGAATTATTGACAGCCCTTGAAGCACTTTATGCTGCTTGTGACACTGGCGAACGTGACCGGGATGGAAAGCAAAGCGGAGTAGTTATTCCTGACAAACATGCTGTATGGGCTGCGCGTGAAGCCATCGCCCGCGTCAAAGGTGGTATAGTATGAAAACTGATATCAGCGCACTGCCACCCAAAATCAACAATGGCGTACTCCGGCGATTGAATGCTCAGCGCGGGCAAAGAAATGGCAGAGGCGGAAGATATAAGCGTTTTCCATCAGTTCAGAATATAAACGATTGGGTCGTAGAACGTTTGATTTCAGAAATTATCGCAGAGAGCAGAGATGACTGATTTCACCTGACTGACACAGTCAGAAATAAACGGTGCGTTGTCATCTAAAGCAACTCAGCGAGTACCCCACACCGTCCACTCAGTTCGCAAGGATTATATCCCAATATATTTCAAATATGGTGGAGGTGAAGAAAAAGGCTAATTCAGTAATAAGTGCGGTCGTAACCGCAGCCCGTATCCGGAGAGTCAGACCTTTCGATGGGGATGAGTAATGGCTAAGCGCGATTTTAACCCAACTGGAGCGACATGCTGGCAGGGTGGTAGTTGCACTCGCAGGGGGATAACTCGTCGTCATCGTTATATCACCGGTGGCGATGGACGAAAGTTCGAATCGTGCCCGTACACTGACGACTGGTACGCACTCGGCGACACGTTTGACACCTTTGGGAATCCATACCGGTATCGAATCACCGGGGAGCAAGCCAGAATTCTTACTCAGTTCTGTATAGATAATTTAGAACAAGAGAAAAACTGACAATGACAAAATATACCGAGCTCGACGCAAAAATACTGAACAAAATTGGTGGGCACCCAGCACCATTTTCCAGTCTGTACGTCAAAGATGTAGCCGAAGAATGTATCCGCATTGCAAATGAGGAGAAAAAGCCAGAACCCTTTCGCATTCTCGATCGCCGACTCCAGGCGCTACGTAAAGCCGGTGTAATCCGCAGCACAACTAAGGGATGGGTGAGGGCTAAATCATGACAACAGAAACCTTAAGCAGAGAGTGGTTACAGCATCAAATTTCAGCGATTGAAGGCGCTGGCATCACTGACAGCAACACATTGGCAGCTTTCAAGCTGGCGCTGGCCGCGATGAGTAGCAAGCCGGTAGTGCCGGATGAGGTCGAGCGTGTTGCCGCTGTATTAGAGCTTATCGGTAGCTTTGAGGCTAATGATATTGATAGCGACACAGTAGATTTACGTTTTGAGGTCGCTGATGTCGACGCAGGTTCTGACGTATCCATTACGGAATATGCCGCACGCGGTGCCGCGATGATCCGCATGCTGGCGGGCAATGCACCTGTAAACCCAGACGGTTGCATTCTAGAAGCGCTGGAGAACATACAAAACGAAAATAAAGTTTCACGTGACCAGTTAGTCATTCTCCAGCTAACGCTATTAAAGCAGCAGAGAAAGATTGCAGAGTTGGAGTCCCGCACCGTGAAGCTGCCAGCTGAAAGATTTTGCCCTGCGGAGTACGCCGGTAGTCAACTATGGTCAGAAACTGAAGTTTGGAATAAGGCGATCACTGCATGTGCTGACGAACTTCGCGCCTCTGGCATCAAGGTGGAGGCTGAGTGATGGGCAAACCTCTAAACAAACGCGAACGCGAGTTTTTAAAGCCAGCAATTGTCCACGGCTGGGAAATCGAAATTAGCCCATTCCGTAAAACGGCTTTATGGGATGGCGACTCTCTCCTTCCAGTTAGAGTCGGCACCATGGCTGAAAGCCTGATAAAGCGCGGCTATCTTGAGCGAATTTCTATGGGATTCGGCAGGGACATTATCCGAGCGACGGAAAAGGCTAAAAATTTACGGTGTTACCGTTGCTCGTATGGCAGGACTATCAAAAACGGTCAGCAAGCTGGCCCATGCCCGCATTGTGACGGCGGAATCAAGCCAGAAGGAGCCAACCATTGAGCAGTAAATTAACCAGCGAAATTCTGGACGATGAGACTCTTGCAGAGCTGATCGCTTTTCGCCGTAGCCGCGTAGAGTATTGCCAGAAGGAAGGTCTTCCATATCAGAAGGCGCTGCATGATTCGATGATGCTGGCACTTGAAGAGCTACAGGAACGCCGCAAAGTCGAGAGGGACACCGAGCCTTATGGTTTCACAGATGGTGATCGTCGCGGGATGATTTACAAACCTGAGCATTCCGATCGGCTGAGGGAGCCGGTGCCGGTCTTTCGCCACGCGCAGCCAGCACCGGTAGTGCCTGATGATGTGCTGGAAGCATTGCAGAAGGTTGCTCGTATACGCCTCGACCTGAATGATTTCGACGGCGATCGCCGTGGCATAGCTTTTTGCCTGAGTGATGCCGAAGAAACGTTAATTGAGGTAGTAAACCGCCGCGCCGCCATGCTCGCAGCCGCCCCACAGGAGGTGAAATGATGCCCTCCATCGAAGAAATGGGCAAGCGAGCAGCACTGCTAAAATGGAAGCGCCAGTTTGGGCCATTCGAAAAATGCCCTGAGTGTTACGGCCTTCTATCCGGTTGTATGTTATGCGGTGGTAACGGCAGGGTGATTCAAGAAGATATTGATGCCTGGAATAACCCCATTGCGAAGATGAGGCGGCAGATATGACCGCACATCACTCTTTTCTTTATATGAAGTGCTATATGCGGTGGGAAAGAGTTTAGCTCCTGTCAGCTCTCTATTCTCCTGACGTGTAGTGTATAGTTCACTTATCAAGTGGAGTAATAACAAGGCAAACGGTAGTACTGGTATGTTTTTAGTGTGCGTATGGTAGCACTAACGTCGCAATCAGGAAAAAGTTACTTTTATTACTAGTTTTGGTCAGCGCCTATACACATCCCGCACTGAGCTTCAGTGCGAAGATGGTTTTGGGGAAATCTGGCCTGAACCCATATTAGACGGTTCTGATATAGCGCTCTATCTCTGTGCCTCTCCATCTCCTGAAGGCGACCAGATCCGCCGTGACCACGACGAGTGGTCTCAGGATACATTCGGCGATGTTGGCCCGACTGGCCCGCTGAAGCATCCGGCGGAATAGACTCCGTAAAAGCGAAGAGCATGCTGGACTGTTTCCCTCCCTGCCAGTAAAAATATGGACCAATTAACCGCTAACATTTCAATCAAAAGAAAACTGTTTTCAGGATGGTTTTATCTGGCCGGTCTACATAATGCTTCAGAAATTATGAATTACACCGGCCGCTCCCCGGTGTGATTAATATTAATTAATTACGGTACTTGCGCTATCTGTTTTATTTAATATACTTATCGCGATGAAGATATTTAAAAAGAGGGAAAGGTATGAAACCTTATGGCTTGTCTTATTCTGTTACTGGTTGCACCTGTGGATTATGTCGTTCCCGGGGATACCGTAAAAATAATGCCTACAGTAGTGTACTGCGTGCCGATAAACATCGCGCACGTCAGGCAGCAAAACGTGACATTAAAAACCTTATTCTTGAATCGTCAAAATCATTCATTAATTAAGGTTAAATCATGGTAACGGAAAAGGAGTTGATTGAATTTGACCTTCTCAGAAAGGTCGGCAGTCGCTGGAAATACCGTTATTCCATCGGCGCAAATTATCTCTTTGCCAGCAGTAAAGAAAGTGCTGTCGAACAAGCAACACAAGCATTCAGGAAAGCTCGGCCAGATGAGCTTTTAACCCGTGACGAACGGTATGAGAAAGCAAATCAGGAGGAAATCAGGTTGTCAGACGTTCGCTGGAAACACCTCAGCCTCGACGATTTGTACGCGCTCCTGAACCGGATGAATGGTGATAAGACAACGCTACAGGACGCATCCTCCCGCGAGTTCACAGGAAATGGTGGACGGCGTACGTCAGCTGCCGTGGCTGCTCAGGGAGCCCGTGATACGGCCATCATGTGCGGCTGTCTTGAACGTTACATTGTGTGGCGGCGGCAAATGACACATTTCAGCGACTGATATTCCTGCAAAAGTAGCCGGTTTGTGGTAATTTCCGGTCAGTAACGCTCCGACACTACAGGACTGAAAATGGGAACTCTTTTTTACGATCTCCCTGTTACGGACGGTAAATCCGGATCGTGGACATTGGATACATTCACCATCTCCCAGGAGAAAGCGCATGTGCTCTCTCTCAGGGCCGACGTAACAGGCAATCAGAATGAATACATTCCACCTGGTAAGTATCGTCGTCTCTCAAATAATGGCGAAGTCGTCATGTCCAATACACCGATGGAAATTAACACGTGCATGGAATTTATTGAGCGGGCAACGGGGCGTGTGCTTATCAACGGGCTTGGCCTGGGGATGGTTCTCCATGTCATTTTGCAAAAAAGGAAGTGACCCACGTAACCGTTATTGAAAAAGAGCAAGACGTTATCAACCTTGTCGCTCCGGCCTTTATAGATGATAAGCGTGTGGACATTATCTGTGCAGATGCCATGACGTTCCAACCACCCGCAGGGGTTACTTATGATGTATGCTGGCATGATATATGGACGTATTTTTCAGCGGAAAATCTTCAAGAGATGGAGAACCTTGAAAGAAAGTACCTTTTTCTTTGCAAGTGGCAGGCTTCCTGGTGAATGCAGGAATGCTTAAATGCATTTATTAATTCCAGGCATCAATCTGACGCCTGAATGTATAAATGCATATTATGAGTGCTGCATAAACAGTGGCTTAAAATATAATGGCAAGCATGACTGTTGTTTTCCTGAAAAATAATCGGCTTGCTTTTCTTCCCAGTAACGCTAAACCATTATTTATTTAAGTGGTGAGTTTTCAGGTTGCAATAAAATCAATTCCTTTCTGATTGCTTAGGGGTTGATTTTTTGAGTGAGAAATGTATCCTGGTCCTGCCGTATTTATTATTCATGATGTAGGATGTCTACCTTTATTTCACTGCAATTATTTTTTTGGCCGGAGCTAAATATGAACATTCAGGATTCTTTAGAAATTCTTCTTCGCTGGCTCGAAGATAATGTTGAAATGGAAAGCGACATTTTATTTTCCGATAACGTAGACTCCGCTGCCATGATACCCGCCGTTCAGGCAGCTATCGCGTTAGCGGAAAATGCAAATCACGGCATCGCTAATGCTGATGAGCCAGTATCTGTCCTCGATAACGAAAGTCAGACAACCAGTGGGATAGACGACCAGGGCAACAGCATTGATGGAGGCAAAGCATTACAGATAGCCGATCACGAGCGCACGTTAGTGGCGGTTACCCATGGACAGGTCATTAAAGACGCTCTGAACGCCACCTCTGACTTTCTGGATACGGATTGCGTCATGGACCGCCTCGGGATATCGTACGAGGACGCTGAGCTTCGTTCTTCCGGCGCGATGGAGCTGCATAATGCGCTTATCGAGTGGTCACAAGATTGAGTTGCAGTCAGCAAAAGTAACTTTTTAAAGATAGAAAAAAGATTGAAAGAGGCGGTCGAATGAAAATTAATGAACAATTACTAAGCGCACTGCTTGCGGCTCTTGAGTGGATTGATGCCGTTCCTTCCGATACGGTTTTGCCCGCAATGCCAGGATTTGACCGCGATGAAGTGAACGAGTTGATCGCAAACGCTCGCAAAGAGCTGCAAACAGAGATGAACTAAACAGAGGCGCTGGTCTACACATAGCAGGACAGGAGACCTGAACCTGCTATGTATCCGGCAGCGTGGAACAGAACAGCACCTTAAAAGTAACTTTTTAAACCCCGAACATTTGTCCATCTGCGTACGGGGATCAACATGACGGGCTGAGCGTCTATGATTTGCACAATCAGAAAAAAATAGTTTCTTCCTTCCCCCGCAAGCTTTGCCTCCTTTCCTGAACGCTGGTTTTATCAAAAAGTTACTTTTGAAAGCGTGAGCTCAGCACCTTAAAAAGGTACTTTTCTGTACTGATAACTGTGTTCAAGCGTCATTATCACCCTCATAAAAGTAACTTTTGACGAACTATGCCAAAAAAAACAATGAAACATGCACCTCCTTCGCACCCCTTCTTTGTTCGTATCTCCTTCAAAATTCTCCAGAAATTATGAATTTTAGGAATCTACTGAAAAAAATTTCTTCACCTAAACACCGAAATCCGCCTCCTGGAGCCCTTGTCAGAACAGAATCATGTGTAAAATTTTTTGCGTGAACAAAAAAAGTAACTTTTTTCACGCCAAAGTGAAAATAGGGGCTTGATGGAGCGTTTTGAAAATGTATCCTGGGTCTAACAACGGCAATGACCGTTTAACCACATACAACAGGAAGAGGAAAATTCAATGACTACTGCAACTATGGCAACTCCAGCTAAAACCAAAATCGAAAATGTTTCTCTGCGTACCTTCTTAGAAAAAAATGGTATCGGTGGTCGTCTGGGCAATGGTCTTGTTATGGACCCGACGCATCTGAACATCATCCCTGGCTTCAACACCCGTACCGCAGGCCTGGGTGAGGCTTACTGGGAACTCCCGGAAGTTAAGGACCACCTGGCGCGTCTGGCGCAGCAATATGCCGATAGCCCTCTGGAAATGGCCCCTATGGTTGTCCAGGTTCGTGATGGCCAGGTTGTCATTCGTCAGGGACACTGCCGTCACCGTGCAATCCCTCTGGCTAATAAAATTCGCGAAGAACGGGGTGAGGGCCCGGTTGATAAAATTCGTGTTGACGAGTTCCGTGGCTCTGACAGTAAAGCAGAACTTTTTAACCTTAAAGGAAACGATCAACTTCCGGTCTCGATCGTTGCACAGGCAGAATCACTGCATCGCTTACACAGCGACAGTGAAGAGCCTATGAGCATTGAAGAGATTGCCAAGGACCGTAAAATCTCCGTTACTCATGTTCGTAAATTGCTCAAAGTTCACACCGCGCCTGAAGCGTTAAAAGGTCTGATCGTAAAAGGTGTTGTAGCATACTACGCAGCACTCGACGTGATGGAGAAATACCCGGATAACTGTGTCGCCATCATTCAGGAAGCGTTTGATAAGTTTGGCAAAGCTACCGACAAAACCATTGGTCAGGTCATTCTTGCTAAGCGTACAGGTGAAAACGACACCAATGGTGAATCTGATGGCAACGTGACAACCATTACAACGACTGAAGCAGGTAACGGATCCAATAGCGCCCCCGGCGCGGCTGGTGGTGTCATTGATGGCTCTGCAGGCAATGATGCTGGAGTTGCGGGTGGCGGTTCAGAAGATGGGGAAGGCGGTGAAAAATCCGAACCGACACGGGCCCCGGCGGCGAAACGCGAACCTAAACAAAATATCAAATCTCAGCCGTCGGTGTTCGACGTGCTGCCGAAAAAAATCTCAAAGGAGATTGTAGATAACTCTCTTGATGTTATTAACCGTATCGTTGCCGAAGCGAAAGAAATTCCCTTTATGGAAGACGGTACCGAGGTTCTCGCTAAAGCCCAGTATCAACTGACGTTAACCTATGAAGAGTTTTTGCAGCTGACAGCAGCCAAAGACAGCTACGATAAACATCTGGAAAAAATCCAGAAAAAAACTCTGAGCAATAATATTTAAGGCGTAACCGGGGAGTTTTCCCCGGCTTGCCTCATGATTTGTGAATTGGTATAGAAGGGGCTAAAAGATGGTTCTTTTTTTAAATTATCTTACAAAGAACATGCGAAGATTTTTTGATATTGTTCTGGGTAAAGACCCACATCGTTTTATCGTGGTGTTAATCCTGAGCCTTACACTCGCCTTTATTTATAATTTACTCATAAGATATATTGCACCGCTGGATTAGCAAGTAAAGAAGCGCTGAAAGAAATGATTAAGAACATACCCTTTGCGTCGCAGGAATTTAATTGCGCGTAAGCGGGAGAAAGGCTGAGCAGGAATTTTATCTTTTATGAGGCTCGATAAATCTTTTAGCAATTCCAGAAGGCTAAATTCAGCTTCTTTCAACATAAAATAGGCTGAATGATTTGTTGGTTTAAAGACATTATTATTATAACCTTCTGTTTGGCCAACAAAAGAACATTTTCTAATAATCTTAGGTGATTTTATGGAATTTATAAAGGGTTCTCTTTTTTTTATTATTATGGTGCTATTGGTCTACGGAGCCACGGGATTAAACGCCAAAGAATCAATTGTGTTTTCTGCATTTGGTTTTGGGATTTCAGCGATATTATGTTCATTCGTAGGCATTATGGTTGTGTTGGTTGTGACTATGTGTTTGTTTGCATTCGAAGAACTTGGCGCGTTGCCTAGATTATTTGGTGCCCAGATAATTTTAATTGCTTTGTGGAACCTTATATTTACCGTGGTTTTGCTGGATGAAAAAGCACGCACCATACTCGGTTTTGATCTCTACAATATTTCATCGTATTTGCTTTACGGTATGACCGTCCTTTTAGGTATAGGCTCGGTGGCAATGCTTTTTAACAAAAATAACTCCTGAGGCTAATTAATGAAATGTATCAATCAATCCAATGGTAACCATTTAAAGTTTCTGTATGGAGTGACCTCTACAGATCGTCTTCTTCAGCACGAACATGCCGATAAATTCATTGATAGCTGCATTACAAATATTGGCAGCATTCATAAAATGTCCCTGACTTGTTATCGGGCTGGTGGACCATTAACTGAGCTGGTGCTTTTTTACGGTTCGGACAAGACATTCTCAATCACCATTGGCGTTGGCGATGTAGATGTTTCCATGGTTAATGAAGACGATATCCGAATTTCTCACAAACAAATCACTTTGCCTGATACGACCGATACATTAATACTCGTTACTCGCATTGCAAGACGTAGTGGGCTGAAGCCGATGTTACCTGAAGCAGAACAATTAAGCACAGTTTTAGACTTTGTTTGAAGATCGCCATTAAACTGAAGGTGGGAAGTATGACTCAGAGTGAAAATACTATTGATTCCTTTTGGGATTGGGGAACGTCATTATTAACAAGTAACGCAGCAGTATTTTTTTATGCCTTGCTTGTGGTAGTGGTTCTTGGCGCTGTTTTGTTTAAGGACTTTTCTTTACTGACAACATTTGCTTCTGGATTGGCTGGCATTGCACTCCTGTGTGGAGTTATGTCTCTGCTGGTGGTTTTGGTTTTTGCAAGCAACCAGAAGGAACAGGACTGGCGAGACTTTGCAGCTGAGCATTGCAAAGTTATAGAAAAACGTGAAGGTGCTACCACGACGGGAGTGGGTGTTTCATTAAAAGGTCAGGCTGGTGTTTTTATTGGAGGTGAACCTGACCAGACAGGGTATCTCTGTGACGATGGTGTAACGTACTGGAAGAATGAATAAATACCGTGTTGGCAATTTTCTATAACAGTAAATTTAATAAGAGGTTGAACATGAATCTTGATAAAAACTTACCTGCTTTAGTAATGAAAAATGTTGAGGATAACATGGGGGTTATTACCAAATATCTCAAGCAAACAGAAGATAACGCTCTTGTATTTATTATTGGAGAAACAGGGTCTGGTAAATCCTGTTTGGCTGAACTTGAGTTTCCGGATGCTCTCTATCCGACTGCTCAACAATTTGAAGAATGTGATCACATTTCGGAAATGTTCACAGGTTTTGATGTAGTGATTGATGACATTTTCCGCTTTGATGCTGACAAAGTCCTGGAGTGTATTCTGGCTGTGCATGCTTCTGGCCATAAGGTTCTGGTCACCGGACAACCGTCAGACCATGAATTGTGCATTGGTTTAATGTCACGCTTGCCAGTGGGTTATCGTACTATATACGTGACTCTGATGGGCCATCAAGACCTACAAGAGATGTCTGGCGATGGCAAGGACAAGGGTAATTCGGAAACAAAGACCGTCCTTCATTAGGACATAGGTTAACTGGTACACTTCATCCCTTGAATTAACGGAATAACCGCAGGTGAGGGCATCTTCGTGGAAAGGAGTCATGATTTGAAATTCAATAACAATCAAAATGAAAAATGTCTCAATAAGGTGTTGAGTTATTTTTCAGAAAAAGATACTAACCTTATTGTCGTTATAATAGGGCCTTCCGGGTCAGGGAAAACCCTTCTGGCGAAGCGTGCATTAATTGATGGTTTATTTATTTCACCAGATGAGCCGATAGCTGGTGAGGAATTTATTCAGAGTTTATCAAATAAAGATATCATCGTTGATGATGTTGTCCTTTTTGATATGCGGAATGTGTTGAAATACGTTCTTCATTCACTTGGCTCGGGGAGGAAAGTGATTTTGACCGGGTGTCCGGAAGAGGAGTCTATGTATCAGCAACTTCTGTTTAATTTGCCCAAGGAAATTTCACCATTATTTATTAAGCTGGCTGGTGAAAATTCTTTGTATCTGTGAGCAGGGACACTTAACTAATTTGCCATCAAAATGGTATAGCTTATTTTAGGGGAGGGGGAGCTTTGAATCATCCTGTAGAGTCAGTATATAGCGCTCTGACGAGTATTTTATTGCCCTATATGGGTGAGCCTGTGCCTGTGCAACGAAATTGCTCATGCTGCGGCAGAGCGCCCTCAGAGTTCGACGGGGTAGGCTTCGAGCTGGTCAACGCCTACAGGGAACGTGTTGTGCATTGCCGCCCTTGCCAGACATTTTTTGTTTCTGCTCCAGAGCTGATGGGCGTGGAGAACCACAAAAAACCAACAACCGGCCAGAAATTTGGCATGTGGTCTGGTGTTGGGGCTGTTATTAACGTTGAAGACAATTCTTCGGTTCTTTTAGCCCCTCAGGGAGTGGTCAATAAACTACCTGAGCATCTTTTCGATCACGTAGAAGTCATCACGGCCACCAGCGGTCAGCACCTGGAATACCTGTTTAACACCGAACTGAAATTCCCGCTGATTTATATTCAAAACTTCGGCGTGAAAACCTACGAGCTTGTTCGCTCACTGCGGGTCAGTCTGAGTGCCGACGCAATTTATACCTGTGCCGATCAACTACTCACCCGGCAGAACGAAGTCCTTTACATGCTGGATTTAAAAAAGGCTAAAGAACTCCATCAGAAAATAAAAAACTACTCCAAGAAAGAGATGGATATCTTTATCAGAACAGTAACCCTGCTGGCCTATTCGCGGATAACTCCTGAAGCCGCCTCGAATGAGTTTAAGAAAAACAACCTAATTCCGTTACTGCTGCTTCTGCCGACTGATCCCCATCAACGCCTGAGCATTTTGCACCTCTTGAAAAAGGTATGACCATGATTTTCTACGATAATGCGTTTCGGTTGCGTATCCCTCACACAAGTGTTTACCGGATCCACCAGCACCTGGATTTTTTCATGCAGGAACGTAAGGGAGAGAAGCTGCCGTACTCTTTTAAAATTTTTCCCGGTATCGGTTCTCTGCACTAAGACGCTGGTGGTCGCCAAGTATTCCCCCCGCATGCGGGGGTTATTGGCCGGTTCGGATTTTGCGAAACAGGTGCAGGGCGGATACCCCCGTCTGCGGGGGTTATCGGGTTTCCGGGGCTAACAAATTTAACCGTGAGGAGTATTCCCTCGTATGCGGGGGTTATCGGTTACGCATTGTGATCGGGATTCGCTTCAGACGGTATTCCCCCCGCACGCGGGGGTATCGACATAAAAACCGCAATGGTGGGGCTTTTGTTATGTGCCCCTACAAGCAGATGGGACTTTTTACAATCAAGGAAAGTTACTTTCTTCAGGATAACCCACATTCTGCCATATCTTGCAGGTTGCAATCAGAAAAGGCCTTACGTCGATAAATTCATGCCTTGAGCTGGTAAGGAAGTATGACGTTATAACTCTGCATTTCTGGTTGATTAAGGTAGGGCGGCATTCCTGCTTTAAAAACAATCACTAATTTTGAACGGTAGTCGTCTTGATCCCAACTGCTACCTGATGGACTAGGCACCTGCAAAGATCCAATTTATACTGTTTATATATACAGCATTTTTAGGTGGTCGGAGGTTGTGCCTATGTTCTTAATTCCAATGGAAAATCCTGAGAGAATCGCCATCCCTTTATTTCTCGAGCGGTGTGCAGCTGGCTTCCCCAGCCCTGCCCAGGATTATACTTCCAGTGAGCTAGACCTGAACGATTATTGCATCAGGCATCCATCCGCAACATATTTCGTGCGAGCTCAGGGAAACAGCATGCAGGATGTCGGTATGCGTGATGGAGATTTGCTGGTGGTGGACCGTTCTCTGCGTCCTCAACATCGCGATATCGTGATCGCCGAAGTGGACGGCGGCTTCACTGTTAAACAGCTCCAGACCACTCCCAGACTGGCCCTGTTGCCTATGAACAATGCTTATTCCCCAATTTACCCAGACCCCGATGAACTGACAATTTTTGGCGTGGTGACTCATTGGGTTCATCGTGCCCGGGGTAATCTGTAATGTATACTCTGGCGGATGTGAACAGCTTTTATTGCAGTGTTGAGAAATGCTTCAGACCCGATTTACGCGATAAACCAGTGGTCGTCCTTTCTAACAACGACGGCTGCGTTATAGCTCGTTGTAAACTGGCCAAAAAATTCGGGATTCCTATGGGTTTACCCTGGTTTAAGTTGCGTGAGCAGCGCTTCCCGGAGCCCGTGATTGCCTTCTCCAGTAACTACGAGCTGTATGCCAGCATGAGCGCCAGAGTGCATTTCTGCCTGGAGGAATTATCATCCCGTGTTGAAGAGTATTCCATCGATGAGTCTTTTATTTGGGCTGGTGGGATTGATAACTGCATGACGTTTGAGGAATACGGACATCAGCTAAGGGATCATGTTTACCGCTGCACTGGACTGACGATAGGGGTAGGCCTGGCCCCTACAAAAACCCTTGCGAAAGCCTGCCAGTATTCAAGTAAGACCTGGCCTCAGTTCGGAGGAGTACTCGCGCTGACTGCAGGTCAGCGTAATCGGATCGATAAGATGCTTTCTCTGATGCCGGTAGAGGAGGTGTGGGGGGTAGGTGGACGAACCACAAGTAAGCTTCATGCAATGGGCATAACCACCGCGCTGGAGCTGGCTCGTACTAACCCTGCATTCATACGACGAAACTTCACCGTAGTTCTTGAACGAACAGTGAGGGAACTACGAGGGGAAAGTTGTATCGATCTGGAGGATGCCCCGCCACCAAAACAACAGATCATATGCAGCAGGAGCTTTGGGCAGCGTATAACAACGTATGAATCCATGCGGCAGGCAATTTGCCAGTATGCTGAACGTGCTGCGGAAAAATTGCGCCAGGAACGTCAGTACTGCGGTCAGGTATCAGCTTTCATAAAAACCTCGCCTTTTTCAAAACATGAACCCTATTACAGCAAAGTCTCCAGCGAACAGCTCTGCATTCCATCACGTGATACGCGGGACATTATCGCGGCGGCGGGCCGGGCTCTGGATAAAATCTGGAAAGACGGACATAACTATGCAAAGGCAGGTGTCATGCTCAACGATTTCCGTCCCTGCGGAGTTACCCAGCTATCGTTATTTGATGAAGGGAGGTCGTATGCAAACAGTGACGCGCTCATGAACGTACTGGATACGATAAACAACTCAGGCAAAGGCAAAGTATGGTTTGCCGGTCGTGGCATCGCACCGGCGTGGTCAATGAAGAGAGATATGCTCTCTCCAGCCTACACAACGAGGTGGGACTCGATACCGATCGCTACACTCTGAGGTATCGCAATCAGGAAAAATGCCTTCCGTCTGCTGGTGGTTGATATTTGCTCTGGTGTTACCATTTGGGTATAATGTAATGACCAAATGGAGGTTTGCTATGAAAACTTTTAGTTTGTCCTCAACTCCAGCCAGACCACAGCGCCTCTGGCAGGTTGCCGGGTTAAATAATGCTGATGGCGTAGCGCTCCTGGGCCAAATCAATGAAGGCCTGGACGGGAAGGTGGCGAACCGGATCACTGACTGGGCCAGAATAACCCAGAATGACCTGAGAAAAATGTCCGGTATCCCGTCGACCACATTTAGCCGCAGTGTGAAGGCACGTTTTAACCCGGAACAAAGTGAACGTCTGGTACGGATTATCCGCGTCATTGATCGGGCGGTAGATTTGTTTGAAGGCGACAAGGAAGCCGCACAGAAGTGGTTGAACGAACCTAACCGGGCATTGAGCTGGAAAGTGCCAGCAGACCTGATGGCATCCGAGACGGGAGCGTATGAGGTCATTAAGCTGATTACGCGTCTGGAGCATGGGGTGTACTCGTGATCCTCTACAGGCTGACGAAAACAAAGTATCTTTCTACGGCCTGGACCGGATATGGTGCGAAAGAGGCTGGTGGGCGCTGGAATAGCGTGGGGGTGTCAATGGTATATGTCTCCGAAACGGCTTCACTAACGATGCTGGAGACGCTGGTACACCTGCATGCGGCACAGATAATGGACTCTTTCACGCTACTGAGTATCGATGTGCCTGATGAACTGATCCAAAGCGCAAACATGGATGAATTACCGGGCAACTGGGCTGATGAGGATGCGCCTCAGGAACTGGCTGATTACGGAGATGCCTGGTCATTTACCAGGAGCTCGGTTGCACTGCGTGTTCCCTCAGCCTTATCGCCGGTAGAGTTCAATTATCTGTTAAATCCTGAGCATCCTGAGTTTTACGGGATCGTGCAGAAGGCTCAACAGATACCGTTCCGGTTTGATAGTCGTCTTAAACCTGACAGGAAGTGACGCAAAGGAGGAGAGGGCGCTGTCATGATGCCTGGCGCTCCTGTCCGGTGTCATATAAAAAAAGCCCGCCAGCGGCGGGCAAAGACTACACACAGCTATTACAGGATGATTCAGGCAGTTTCTTCGTAAACGTTGTAATCCAGCTTTGCTCCACTGTAATTCTGCAGGCTACGGGCTTTATTCATCGCGCAGCTGAACGCATTCGAACGATCGCCTGCACTCCCATTATGCCCATAGCGGGCAATTTCATACGGTTTCTCATAACTGCATTCTTCCAGCACAATAAAGGCTCCTGGTTCACTGGTCAGCAATTCGAAACCAAGACCTGCGGCCTTTGTATTCCTTAGCTGGTAATATGCAGTGAGTGTCATAATTGATTCCTTAAAATAATACCGATACAAAGATATTTCTACAGGCATTGTTGAGCCTGTAAAATTGCTGATAGTTCAGAGTGCCTGTAAGTAATAATAACTTATTCAAGTGGCGCGTCAATTGGCTAAATAACGTTGCCTTCATTAAATTTTGAAAGAAATACAATCAGGGAAAGTGACTTTAAAAATCTCTTTCGGATATGACGCTACTGATATCTGATATTGCCTGGAGAATTTTGTCATAGGCGTAGACCTCTATTTTGGCTTAAATCTTCAAACTGGTAGCTGAGTCGTTTGGTTAACATCAGACATGGGCGCAGCTGGCGAACAAGGGGGTTGCCCTGGCAATGCATTGCGTCTGCACAGAACCGTCACATTGGGCGGCGCAGAAATGGTAACCGGGGTACACCGACAGAGGTAAAATTCATGACTGAACTCCAGCAGATGCCGGGATGCAGGGCAGAAACACGGCGGAAACCGTCTGAATTATTATTTTTTTAACAGCTTATTACCCCTGGGATGTCAGGAGTATAAAGGGTATAATGACGTCGGCGCTTGAGGCTTTTTGCTTCATGACGTTTGAGTGGTTTGGATGTTGTGTGGCAGAAGGCAGAAAGCCCCGTAGGTAATTATCATTAACCCATGCACTGCACCCATTAAGTTGGACTCTCAAATTGGAGAGTCCCATGTCCAGACGTAAGTATACCTTTGAACAGCGCCTCGAAGTGGTTATGCACTATTTCGCTACTGATGAAGGCTATCGCTTAACATCAGCTCGCTTTAACGTTCCCAGAACCCAGGTAAGATTATGGGTTGCAGCCTATGATGCTTATGGAGAAGAAGGTCTGAAGCCCAGAGATAAGGGCGTATCAATCGATCCCGAAATCAGAGTGGAAGCCGTGAAAGCTGTGCTGACGGGACAGATTTCCCAGACGCAGGCAGCCGCGAAATTTAACGTCGCTGGTGCGGCTTCTGTTGGGAAGTGGATGAAGGTGTTCAGCGAGCATGGAGAGGAAGGGCTTCGTTCTCTTCGTGTGGGCAAAAAAAGGGCACTTCATATGATTGATGATCCTGTTACGCTTGAGGTAGCACTGGAACGTTCGAAAGATAAACGTATTCAGGAGCTTGAGCAAAAAGTACGGCATCTTGAGTTACGGGTGCTTTATCTAAAAAAGTTGAAAGTCTTAGTTCGGTAAGGGATAAGGTCAGAATTATCGACGAACTGAGGCAACACTATCCGTTAGACCAGCTTTTGCAGATAGCTCACATACCCAGAAGTACATTTTACTATCACCTGAAATCGCTCCATTCCCCGGGAAAATACGATGAAGTAAAATGCAGAATCAAAGAGATTTATGATGAGAACCAGGGCCGCTATGGCTATCGGCGGATAGCACTGGCGCTCAGAAGAGAGGGTGGGGCGTTGAACCACAAAGTGGTTCAACGCCTGATGAATTTACTACAGCTCCTGGCGGGGTGAGCATGGGTACACTGCTGACAATATCCTGAAACGAAACTTCAAAGCCAGCAGGCCCAATGAAAAATGGGTTACCGATGTCACTGAATTCGCCGTCGGTGGCCGAAAACTCTACCTTTCACCCATTATTGATCTCTTCAATAACGAAGTGATTTCCTACAGTATTTCAGAACGCCCAACCATGCCGATGATCGATGACATGCTCATTAAGGCATTTGCCAGACTTGATGCGGGTATCAATCCGGTTCTTCATTCAGATCAGGGCTGGCAATACCGTCATCGATGGTACCAGTATCAGTTACGCGAGTTTGGCGTCATACAAAGTATGTCCCGCAAAGGCAACTGCCTTGATAATGCCTGTGCAGAATGCTTTTTCGGGACGTTAAAATCAGAATGCTTTTACACCAGTGAGTTTAAGGATATTGATGAACTAAAGCTCGCTATTGAGGACTACATACGATACTACAATACCCGGAGAATCAGCCTTAAATTTAATGGTCTTAGTCCGGTTGAATACCGCCTAAAGAACTACCCATTAAGAATTGAAACCGGTGATTTGTACCTGTGATGTTTTCAGGAAAACTATTAAATAAGAGCGATTTGTATGCTCTGAGTTCTTACGTTCTGGCTAATGAGATTACCTAAGCTGAAGGTCCGCTTAGAGCGAACAGCGGAAGTTCGCATTTGTCATAACAGCCGGGATCCATGACTAAAATTGGCATCTGATAATCAACCGGAAGCAGGTCAGAGCACGCCGCGCATACCTGAAAATGAAAGGCAAAATTGACCTAGTGTCATCAGCCGTACCTGGACTTCCGGGGAGCCGGCCCAACGTGACATCGTTTGGCCGTTAATCATTGTCAGCCCTGTCTACTGCTAAAACCGACAGGACAATCCTGCAAAGCAATACGAGGGCAGCGATCAGGCATCCAGACTCTCCCTTAAGGACTGAATAAACAGCTCCATTGCTGGCGTAATGACCTTACCTGAGTGATGAGCACACACTGCAGAAAGGGTTTCAGGGCGTGGTGACAGAGGAAGTTCTTGCAACAGTCCGGCACGCAGCTCTTTCTCCACCGTGAATCGCGGTAAGTACGTCACGCCTGTATTAGCCATCACGCACTGCTTAATGCTTTCAATGCTGATGAGTTCAATGGTGGAGTCAATCGTTATTTTTCTTTGTCTGAGGACAGATTCAAACATCAGACGGAATACACATTGTTTTTCATTAATAATAAAACTAACGGGGATATGCTGATTTCCCCGAGTGAAATCAACCAGTGCTAATTCGGGAGAGGCAACGAGCACGAGAGGATGTTCGCCATAGTTTTCCATAATGAGAGAAGCATCATTGCCCACACGATAGAAAATCCCCAAATCAATTTCATTGGCCAGCAAGCTGTCACGGATTGTATAACAGTTCTGGGATTGCAGAGACAGCAACACATTCGGCGCTCTTTTCTTAAAACTCTTCAGCACCTGCGGGATCTTGTAGGAGAGCAGCGTCTCGCCCACGGCAAGGCGCAATTCACCTTCCGGTTCATCGTTTCGCTGGACAGCCTGCTTAATGCTATTTATAACGACCATCATTTCATGAATATGGGGCATCATATTCCTGGCGGCATCCGTTGGCACCATGCGGCGACCAATTTTTTCAAACAGCTGAACGCCGTATTCGGCCTCAAGTTGTCTGATCTGAAATGTAACCGTTGACTGCGTACAGCAAAGTTTACTGGCTGCTTTGGCAAACGATCCTTCTTCCAGAATGGTCCTGAGGGTTAACAAACGACGTAAGTCCAAGATTGTCTCCTGTGAAATATTCATAATGTTGAATCATGAATGCGAAAACATTCAATATTTTTTCTTATTGGCATCCTCTAAATTAAAAAAAAAGAGGAGTTATTATGTCACTTTCAATTGCTGGCGCTTTTCTGGCTTATACTTTCATCACTGCACTTACCCCAGGTCCTAATAACATTCTAGCTCTGAGCTGCGTGCATACTCACGGGTTTCATAAAAGCCTACGTCCACTGGCTGGCATGGGGGCTGGATTTCTCATTATTATGCTCCTGTGCGCCTTATTTACCGTGGCGATAACCCGGACACTGCCTTCCGTAACCCACTGGCTGACCTGGTTAGGCGTGATTTATATTCTCTGGCTGGCACTGAAAATAGCCCGAAGCCAGCCTGCAAATAACACCCGTTCTGACGTCCCACTGAGCTTCAGAACCAGTTTTTTACTGCAGTTTGCGAATGTAAAAATCATCCTTTATGGAGTAACGGCGCTCTCTACTTTCGTCATTCCCTATACCAGCAGTCAGGTCTGGATTATTCTGATCAGCGTTCTGCTGGCTTTGATCGGTGTTTTTGGCAACCTCTGCTGGGCGGCAGCAGGACACCTTTTTCAGGCACTTCTTCGCCAGCACGGTCGCCTGGTCAATTGGATCCTTGCAGGGGCACTGGTACTGGTCGCAGTGGATATGTTGTTGTGAAACACATACAGTTCGCTTGATCCTGTTCCCGTCATTTCAGTCGGATAAACTGACAACAGTTCTGATGTCAGTTTATCCCCCAGGGCTATAGCCCTGATGTTATGCCACGGGTTTACCCGGTATAACATGCCCCAGTAATGCCTGCACAGGGGCAGTTTTAATGTCATTGTCAAACTGGCTGACGCTGTTCAGCCTGTCGATTTGTGCCTCTGTGAGATTCGCCCCTGAAAACCCCACATTACTGACGTACTGCGCCTGGGTCCGGGGGCCAATAATAGGGATACATTCCTGTGCAGCAACCCAGGCAATAGCTACCTGGTCCGGGCTTGCCCCGTTTTCAGTGGCTATAGCCAGAACCTCGTCAAGAATGGCGCTCCGCTGTTCGTTGTTTTCCGCCTGGAATACCTTTCCGCCCATCCCTTCTGCCCTGCCTTTTTCACCGGCGCGGTATTTGCCTGTGAGCATTCCACCGCCCAGCGGGGACCAGGTTATGGGTGTTATCTGCAGCGCCTGACAGGCTTTCAGCATGTCACGTTCGGGCTGACGTGAAACCAGACTGTACTGGAACTGAGAGGCGACAATCGGCACCGCGCGAGACAGCTCGGCAAGCGTTGCTGCGCGTGCCAGCCGCCAGGCCGAAAAATTGGACAAACCGGCGTAAAGAATTTTTCCGGCTCTGGACAGATCTTCAAGCCCCCGCACCAGTTCTTCTGACGGCGTAATATCGTCAGGATGATGAACCCAGTATAAATCGATACGATCGGTTTTAAGCCGCTTCAGACTCGACTCCACCGAAGACACCATCGCCCGGCGACTGTTGCCTGTAACCAGCCCGCCAGCTGCTTTAGATGCGCCGCTCGAATATTTTGTCGCAAGAAAGAAATTCTCTCTGCGTCCCTGAAGGAGGACCCCCAGAAACTCTTCTGATTCACCGAACTGATACACATCAGCCGTATCTATAAAGTTACCGCCATCCTCTGCAAAAGCATCTAAAATCGCCCGACTTTCGTCTAACGATGCGCCGTATCCCCACCGCATGCCAAAATTTGCCGTTCCAAGGGCTACTGAAGAGACTCGAACGCCTGTATTGCCAAGGATCTGATATTTCACATTGTCACCTCTTGCTTATGTTTATGATTTACCATGTCTTTGAAGGAGACCCGGATTAGCGGGTATATACCCATATATCATCTTATTCTTTTACGCTGACAACCTGCAATTCAGATTTGGTGAAAAATGTTCTGCAGCGCCATGACGTTGTCCGCGCCAAGACGTTCTTCAATGATGTGCTGGCAGCGCTGCCAGGACGGAAACGCGTCTCTGATAAGCGCTTCACCTTCAGGGGTGATAGAGACCTGCTGCTGCCTTTTGTCCATACCATCACGGTCAACCTGCAACCACCCCTGACGCGCCAGAACGGTGACGTTTCGTCCTACCGTAGAACGATCCAGCCCGGCGATATCACCGAGCCGGGTAAGGCTTACGGGATTATTGTTTATCACCAGCCTCATCAACGAATACTGAGCAATATTGATGCCATAGGCATCCAGCTCGGCATCGTAAATCGCGGTCATCTTACGTGTGAAATCACGCAGATTTTTACAGTAGCAGGGAGAACTCATATCCAGTGCCCATATCAAGATCAGATAACAAAAGGGATTTAAGAGCATATACCCGCATTAGATCTGAGTCCAGAATGCGACACCGGAAAATAAACATTTGATGCAGTGACTCCCTGGCTGAACCCGAAGGTTTATTGACCTGCTTGAAAGCGTTGACGCTGATCGCAATATGTGGGTATATACACGTATATTGTTATACCCGTAGTCAGCGGACAGCGCTTTGTTCAGAGAGGAAACATGGCCATTAATTCATCAACCATAGCATCGAGTTCACCGTCACGTATTCACCCGGCTGGCCTGCTTTCAATCGGGCTAGGCAGCATCCTGAGCTCACTGGACTTATTTGTCGTCAATCTTGCCTTCCCGTCGATCAGCCGAAGTTTTCCCGAACACCCCGAGGCCACACTGTCACTGATTCTGACGATCTTCTCAGTCTGTTTTGCCTCCACTCTGGTGCTGAGCGGCCGTTTTGCTGACCGGTACGGCCGACGGACTATTTTCTCGGTAGGTCTGGCCCTGTTTGGTCTGTCGAGCCTGCTCTGCGGGCTGGCGCCCACGCTCTGGATACTCATCGCCGCGCGGGCAATACAGGGGGTTGCTGCGGCCATGCTCATCCCGACAAGCCTTGGGCTACTACTGGGTGCATATCCTCAGGAGAAGCATAAGCAGATGATCGGGTTCTGGGCAGCCACCGGCTCGGTTGCGGCCGCGGCGGGCCCTGTCCTGGGGGGCTTTCTGGTTCAGGCGGACTGGCATCTGATTTTCTTCATCAACGTGCCCATCGTGATTGGGGCTCTCATCTGTACCCGATACCTGAAAGAAAGTGCACCGCATACCGGGCCTGCCCCCGATATTGCTGGAAGCGTACTCCTGACGTCAGGAATAGCTCTCCTCACCGCCACCATAGCTCATACTTCGGAATGGGCCACCCACAAAGCCGCTATTTTCGCGGGAAGTATGGGAGCCATCGTCGTTCTGACGGTATTTGTGTACCACTGCCTGAAATCCTCCCGTCCTCTTCTCGACCTGAGTCTGTTCCATTCCCGGGCTTTCACAACGGCAACAATAGGCATGGGATGTTTTTATATGAGTTTTGCCGTTATGTTACTTGGCGGCACGATGTTTCTGACCCAGGCATGGCACCTGACCGCCGCACAGGCAGGTCTTGCTTTTGCTGCGGGACCCGGCACCGCCGTTGTCGCCTCGCTGCTTATCGGGAGGGTAAAGGCCACTCCACAGAACCTTGCTGTCGCAGGCTCCGTACTGTACTTCCTGAGTGGACTCTGGTGGTTTTTAACGCTCAGCGACCATACCGATAATGCCTGGTTACTGAACTATTTGCCCGGACTGATTATGACCGGACTCGGTGCGGGTATCGCGCAGACGGGCTTTATGGCAGGTGCGGTTTCCGGGCTTCCGGCCCATATGTATTCGACAGGAACAGGGCTGATCAACACCTCACGCCAGATTGGTGCGGCGATCGGCGTTGCGCTTTTTGTTGCTCTAAGCGGTAAAGCTGCTGCACCCGAATCCTTCCATGCAGCCTGGCTGCTGATGAGCCTGTGTGGCCTTATTGCGGCGCTGTCGGCGAATTACCTGCGCCGCAAAATTTCCCCGAAAAAGTAAATGCCTCAGCAACACGGGAGCAAGTCAATGTCCGCTCTTGGCACACAGCGGACATCAGTATTTAAAATATGAAAAAAGATAACTTGCTGTAAAGCGTTTGCTATACATTGCCGTTGTGATATTCTTGTAAAGCAAACGCTATACAGGGGTGTCTTATGAAATCAGATGTTCAACTTAACCTTAGAGCTAAGGAATCGCAGCGGGCGCTCATTGATGCAGCTGCGGAAATCCTTCACAAGTCACGTACAGATTTCATTCTGGAAATGGCCTGTCAGGCTGCCGAGAATGTGATCCTCGATCGCCGGGTATTCAACTTTAACGATGAGCAATA
>CWHA01000011.1_pt1 | contig 48099 bp, 49 predicted proteins | sample 693841 | NCBI WGS metagenome assembly CWHA01 (sample SAMEA3735820, study PRJEB9488) | human gut metagenome | biome: ENVO:mammalia-associated habitat; material: ENVO:feces | place: Malawi | collected 2009-02-27 | reverse complement strand
TCTGATTTAGCACTGCACTGAATTTGGGCCAGGGTCAATGCATTTTTTCAATGAACGGAACCACCCATGTCTTAACATAATGGAAATACTGCTCATCGTCGGTTTTAGAGTCAGAGCCTGGTGCTTTCTTTACCTTTACCATTGTATTGTAAACAACCATGTTGTTCACAGACTCCAGAATAATACGACACATTTTTATATTACCCGTCTCCCCTTCTACAGATGCCTGGTAATTCAATTCTGCGGTAATCTTGTCACGGATTATCATATGTTACCTTATGAGTGATACGGGATGAATCTATTTTTTCCACATATAAATGTTTAGTCAATACAATCCCGCATTTTGTTTGTAATAAAAAATATTTGTACACCCGTTGTTGACCTTTAAGAACGGGACTAATGCTCTTTCCTGCGTGTCTCTCATTACTGAGAACAACGTGCATATCTATTCTTGCATTTAAAGCCGCTTCGTCAATCCCCTATATTTTTTAGGCGAGCATCTTTGAATGCAGAAGGGAATACTCATCTCATAAACAGTGAATAATTATAAAGATGAAATCACACCGTGCTATTTTTTAACTTTTGTTTTCATATTTAAATGTAAGTGCGAATATGAATATAATGTGAAGATAGTGATAAAATTTAATTCAGATGACTTAGTGGTTTAATAAATTATTAAGTGATGGTGTTTGCTTATTTTTAGCATAACCTCCTGAACATACGAATGAATTCACAGTTACACCTTTTATCCTCACAGCCACGCTCACTCTCTTTTGCCTTGATTCTACCCTCAGGATCCGTAACATCGTGCATAAACAGCGAATGTTTATGGTGGAGAGGTTTGAATGAGCCTTCTGGCGGTGTGGTTGCAAACAAAGTGTTCTGCGAATGTTTGGGTATACGTTAAGCGCTTATCCGCGAACGATACCGGTGCTACAAGATCCCACCAGTCTGGTCTTTACATGCCGGGAGCCGTCATTGATGAGCTGTTTCCTTCCCTCCGTGATACTCAGTTAAGAAATCCTGAAGCTCTTTTTTCTGTTCACGTGTCATCTCATCCTGATTGCCCTGACCTTGATGATGTAAGGGCCATTTACTACAACAATAAATTTTTCGGGGGCACCCGTGATGAAAAGCGTCTGACGGGCTTTGGTAGACAAAATCCTCTCCAGAATCCGGAGAATACCGGCGCTCTGGCACTTCTCGCCTTCGACCATGTGCCTGGAACATCATCCAGTTATTGTGATGTCTGGGTCTGCAAGGACCTGACCGAGGAAGATATTCTTGAACCAATTATTGGTGAAGTTATCCCGGGAGCAACGATATTTGGTCCGGGAGATAAAATAATTGGAGGGTTCGTTACAGAAACTTCTCCTGGCAGAACAAAGTATAAGCTTCCACCCGAATGGACTCACCACTTCCCTTCAGGAAGGGAGATTATTAGTTTTGCCGCATGTCATTACGATAGAACAACTGACGACCCGGACTCACAACTGACGCGGAGGAGGAAAATTGAGTTTGAAATTTTTCTTGCCGTTGAGGAACTGCACGTGCTGGGTCAGATAGCCGAAGGCTTTGCCACGGTGAATGATTTTATTACGCTTGCTAATTCAGTGAGTAACCGGAGGAAGTCTCGTGCCGGGAAAAGTCTTGAGCTCCATCTTGAATCTCTTTTCAAAGAACACGGTGCAACGAGCTTTGAAACCCAGGCTATCACGGAAGGTAAGAAAAAACCCGATTTCATCTTTCCTTCAGGTGCTGCCTATCACGATCCTGATTACCCAGCTGAACGGTTACGCATGTTGGGGGTTAAAACCACCTGTAAGGACCGCTGGCGGCAGGTACTGAATGAGGCTGACAGAATTGATACAGTACACCTGTTCACCGTACAGCAGGGCGTCTCTGTGGCCCAGTTCAGGGAAATGCAATCTGAGGGGATACGGCTCGTTGTACCGGTAGGGTTGCATAAGGCCTTTCCTGAGGAAATCAGGGGTGAGTTAATGTCACTATCTGCGTTTATCGATGAAATCAAAAAACTCTATTGGTGACATCCCCTCACATCTGGCGAGAGTCGTATGCGCATGGGATGAAACCAGCATAGATATTTGAAGAGCCCCTTGGGGCTCTTTTAGTGCATTTATTTCCGGGCCTTTACAGCCTCGATGATCCGTGACTCCAGCAATTTCGCTACTGCATCAAAGACCGGCACGATGACGGAATTTCCGAACTGGCGGTAAGCCTGAGTATCGGATACTGGGATTCGAAAAGTTACTTTCCCTGGCTGCTCAAATCCCATTAGCCGGGCACACTCACGCGGTGTTAGACGACGAGGACGTCGGGTCATGTTCTCCGGGTCGTTAAAGTTCTTTTCACCGAGTTCGCTATCCCAACCACGATCAACGAGCGATTCACTTCCATCTTTATGGTATCTTGCTGATATTGTTCTGGAAATAGCTTTATCATCGTCTGGTTTAACCAGGCCAAAACCAAATCCATTACCTTTCTCTTGGTGTTTTTTTGCGTATTTATAGAGATAATCCCACAGCTTTGGCGTTAGTGTGTATTTATCATCAACATCACTGTCAAGGAGCTCTCTGAACAGCACTTTTCTTTCAGGAAACAGCGAAGAAATGTCAGCAAGGCTAAATCCCTGACTTAAATTCAGGTCGCGCCTGAAGCCCACCAGAACAATACGCTCCCGGTGCTGAGGGATGAAATGCTTACCATCTATAACTTTTGGATCATCCGCACCTGTAGCTTCAGCATCAGCAACGTCGTAACCGAGCTCATTCAGGGTATCCATAATGACACGGAAAGTTTTCCCTTTATCATGGCTTTTGAGGTTCTTGACGTTCTCGAGAACAAAGATGGCCGGTTTTTTTGCCATGATGATACGAGCCACATCAAAGAATAGGGTCCCCTGGGTATCACATTCAAAACCGTGTTTACGGCCAAGTGAGTTTTTCTTGCTCACACCTGCAAGGCTAAATGGCTGACACGGGAAACCCGCCAGCAGAACATCATGATCGGGTATCGATTTATCAATGTGGGCGTAGGCGTCTTCTTCACTGACATTTTCTTTATGACTGAGGGTCACATCGCGGATGTCAGAATTGAAGATATGCGCTTCGGGATCGCAATACCAGTTTGCTTTATACGTTTTGACTGAATAGCTGTTCCATTCACTTGTGAAAACACACTGGCCGCCAATGGCTTCAAACCCATGACGGATACCGCCGATACCAGCGAAGAGATCGATGAACCGAAAAGCATAATTGGGATGGTTAGCTGGCGGCTGCGGGAGCAGTCTTTCAAGAAGCGATGCCTCAGTTACGGTAAGTGAACGAGGCCCACATTTCCCGTTAATCCAGCGGTTCAGGGTCTCCCTGGTCCAGTCTGAATTTCCCAGCTTACGCAGAAGTTCGGCAACAAACTTCTGATCATAGATTTCAAGGACTTTCCCTATCAGTGACAGGTCCCTTTGCTGTTGTCTGGCCTCTTCATTACGTGCCACTTCCACCAGCTCTTCCGCAAGGGAATCAAATTCAGACATTATTGCCTCCACAGGTTATCTGCGTGATAGTTTATCACTCATTTAACCCAGAACAAATAATATCTGTGGTTTTAACCAGTATAACGTGCTCTGCCCAGCCAGGCCTCCCATTGTTTATCAATGTCTTCGTCATTATACCCATCTTTAGTTCGGAGATTTGCCCAACCAGAGAGAGGCCCCCCTTCGTTGTTCTGTTCCCACCATGCTTCAAAAATTTCTTGCTCTTGGTGGTACGCAAATGCTTTTCTCGAATGGGTGTCCCGGGCTTTATAGCCCTCCCACATTGCCGACATCATGACAAACCACAGGTTTCCATAACCATCTTTCTTTTTATCGAAAAACCAGTCGATGAATTCATGGGACATCCCGTGCTTGTCAGCCAACTCGTAACGTTTATCCATAAAAATTCCCCTCCTCTTTCTGCTCTTTCTGCTGATGCTGTTCTTCTTTAGTAACGAATCGTTTTGCCTAAAACATAGCCAAAAATTTTTTAAAACTCACAGCTGGTTATATTCTGAACTGTAACTTTCTATGATCTGGTGAAGGGTCTCATGAACATGCTCATCAATGGTGATTTGGTGGCCTTCAATATACTCTGGAGCATCCTTAAGCCCTTTGTATACGATTTTGTCCATGCCAAACTGATCTGCCGTGATATCGACAACAAAAAACATTCCTTGTACGTTGGCTACAACCCAATAATGCCCCTTCATACCGGCGGCAGTAAGTATTCCACCATCACCAAGACCATCCCCACCGGCGATACGTGTCCTGACCCCTGAAAATTTCTCCAGTAGCATGGAAACCAGAATCGAACCATACATACAGGTACCTGTGGTATCAGATGTATTGAGGGTACTGGAGATTAAATTTTCAAAAATACGCCGGGACATTTCCACCACCTCATGCGGAGGAGAAAATTGTTGCGTCATTACGCCTCCTGTTAATGGTCAGCTCCTGGAACCTATACGTTCTCATTCGTGCTGTCTTGAATGTGTTTAGCAGTTATCTATGCCAACGCGGTAACTGGCGTTTTTAGATCTTCATGGCTTCAGTGAATAGGGCCTGATTTGGTGGTTTACCGTTTGGCTTTAGAGGTGTCTTTCTCTCTGCGAGGTGTTGTAGGCTCTACTTCATTTTCGATTGCTTTATCTATGGCATCCAATTGCATGGCAAACTTGATTTCTAGGGAGCGGCGTAATGCCTTCAGGGCGCGTTCTTTAGTGCTGAACTGTGGTATGCCATTCTGGCTACCATTCATACCACGCATACGACGGGAGGCTGCATCAACAACTTCGCCCTCCTCCCGGGTGCCGTGGACACTATTACCGCTCCATGTTGGATAAACTGTGCCTGAGGACACGTTGAAGCTCCATCCGTTTTGGTAATCCCCCGAGGTCTCCGGTACGGGCATATCACGTTCAAAGTGATAGTCAGACCAACGTAAAGCTCTGTTTATTCTGGCCTGAGCCACCAGCTGATCATAGGCTGCTTGTTCTTTTTTATTCATCGCCATAACTGACAATCTCCTTTGATGGTAATTACAAGTTAGCCAGGTACGTCATTTACGTCATTTCTTTTCAGGCTTCGTGATGTCTTGAATGTTTTTTAATATCAGAGCTATTTCGGAACTTCGGTCCTTCAGGAGTTCACGCAGGTCATCCCATATACCGACGGGTATTGGTCTGTCACCAGAAAGCCACTGACGGATGCGTCTGCCGTCCGTCAGTCCAAGGGCTCTGGCGAGTTCTGTTTGCCAGCGCTCACCAAACAGCAACTGACCGGCACTGATGAGCAATCCGCGTCTGTTGTCGTTCTCATTGGTTGATTTCATAACTGGTTTCATCTCTGCGGGAGAGCTCCAATTCTGCGTATTGCTGAAATACTTTCCTCCACGCCAAAAAGAGTTTCATCTGGTGGTTTCTTGCCTGCGAGCTGGCAGGCGAGAAAGGCCGAATTATATGAGTTCGCTCGCTCCCGGAAAAGAGCCTGGAGAGCAGCTACAACAAGAGTACGGTCGTCACCTGTTAAATCTTCAAGTTTCATATAAGCCTCATAAGTGATGGGTCAGTTGGAGCTGATAATGGTTAATCCTGATTAATGCCGGACTCTGAAAAGTCCTGAGCAGTTCCTGTCACAGCAGAGAGAAGCCGGAGGATGTTGTGTTCACCGATGACGGCAAATGCGGTCGGCATCAGTCCGAACTCATCGATTGTCAGACCAATTGCCATTTTATGCTCGCTGTGTCGACTAGCCGACTCGATACGGTCTATGAAGACGTCAATGCAACCATCGATACCGCGAGCTACGGCAGCTTTGGTCATATCACAGGCATGGTCCCCGGTCAGTACGAAAAAGACACGGCCATCCAGAACCAGAGCGGTTGTATCGCAGCCATACCCGGCAGATGAAATGTTATAGCTGATATGAAAGCGCTCAAATCCGCGAGTCATATTGGGCGCTGGGGTATTGATCACAGGAACAACATCTGAGGAAAAACCCAGCTCAGCTAATTGAGGGATAGTTGACATGAACGCCTCCTTAGGCAGTTAATGGGCGGCTCCGTAGCCTTCCCTTTCAAACAAATTGTACCTTAATTTAGGTACGTCGCAACCCCTTTTATAACACAACTGGGTGTTCCAGATGTTAAAGCCGATTCACCCCAATCACCTGTCTACATCCGACCGGATCTTTCCCTGGTTCTAAGATTTTAAGAATGTCCGTATGATAGGTGAGATTAGAATGCACAGGACCAGTTTGAATGTTTAATAGCCTTTCAGATTATCTACAGCAACAACGAGATCGCGAGGAGGCTCTGAAACGAAAACTAAGCCAGTTGAAGCGAACTGTTAGGAATGGCGAGGCAGGAGAGATAATCGCAGCGCTGATTGACCTCGGCTCTGTAGGGGGGGATTTTAAAAAAACGACGTCGGATTATATCTATGAGTATTTTGCATCCGCCCGGAGTATTGATGTGTTGGTGACAATGTTATTTCTCAATATGAAGCATCCACTCTCCGATGGAGCAATAAAAAAGGACCGGTGTCAAGCGTTTTGTGAATTATTAGAAGGTCAGAATGCTAAATAAAACACGAAGTTAGCTCGACTTTAAGACTCTTTATGAGATGAGATCTTGTGGGCTAGGAGCTACATAAGAGCATCGCGGTGGAAAACAACATCATGCTGAATTGAGGCGTTGAGGCGGATAGCCACCAGAAATCGGCGAGTTCACTAAACCATCGCAGTTTACTGGGCTCAGCCTCTAAACCTTAGGATGTGTAGCTTCGATCTGCACGATTGCAAGCAAGATAGTAGTCCGTTATAACTACGCGTCGTCACCCTAGCCTAGCCGGTGCACATTTGCCCATCGACCTCTAATTACAAAAATATTTCAACATATTTATTACTAACTTTCATTGGCCCCATAAAAAATAGTCATAGCCTAGATTGCGAGAGACATCTGTACTTGAGTTGGCATTGCAGCTCGACGCCAGAGCCAAGCGTCAAATTCTCGACGCGAAAGAGAGAGAAGGTCTGCGGCGAAGCAAAAAGACTCACGCAAGAAGTGATAGTCATCATTTTTGACACCAATTGCTTTCGCGAATGTGCGAACGTGACGGTCAACTGCGATGGAGTCAATGCCGACAAGACATCCCATATAATCGACCGTCTTCGGGCCGATACCATTTATGGCTTGCATTGCATCACAGAATTCATTGGATGCCAGACTCAAACGTAAATCCTGTACGTCCTCAATTCCAGCTCTTTGCAAGAAAGCTACTAGCGCCTCGAAACGGCTAACCTTCTCATGATGGCGCCAGTTCAAAAATGTACCTGTTTCTCCGCTCTGAATTAGCGAGACCAATGAGGAAATTGTGACGTGATTCGGATGCATCCGCAGGATAGTCTGCACCCGAGGACGCACAACCGTCATATAATTAAGTCCAGCCTGGAGCACTGAGTCCGCGAGAACGGCTCCGATGTGATCACAGATATCACGTGGGGACCTTACCTCAAAGAGTGCGCCTTGATTTTTCGCATGATTAGCGATGCTACGCGCTACTTGCAAAATCTCGATGGCGGAATTACTCATACTAATTTTGCCTCTTTTAATGCACTCAGGCGCTCTACACAGTTCGGACAAGCACCGCAAGGAAACTGTGCGGACGCCTGGCACGAATAAGTTCGTCCGATAGGAACACCAAGCTCAGCAGCAACCCTAGCTACATCGGCTTTGGACGAATAGCGGAATGGCGAATGAAAGCGAACGGGACCAATGCTTGATGTAAGTTCGTCGAGATTGTTCATAAATGCAGCAGTACAGTCAATTTCTTTGGCGTGGTTGCTATTGATGAATCCGGTATAGACATTCAAGATGCCGACAATCTGTGCGCGTGCCGCAGCAGCAGCGAAAAACAGCATTGTCCGATATGGGATGTACAAATCGTCGTCCTTGATATCCTCAGTCCAAAGATCTGCTTCGCGAATTAGCCGCGATTGCGAGCCTCGGAAGATATCAGATATATCAAAGCGCTCAGGTCGTTGCATTTCGGAAGGCAGGACTTCATTTACCCTACTCCACTCAATTTCTATACAATGTTGCCCATAGTCGAAAAAAATCGGTACAACTTCAACACCTTCTGCTGCAAGCTGGTATGCAACAGTTGTTGAGTCTAGGCCACCCGAAGCTAAAAGGAGCACCTTTTTTATCACGATTTGGCCCTCAATTCAGCAATGACACTAAACATACCGTTGAGGCACATATCAAGGTCAGAAGAATATACCGAACTTCCGACAACTACCATCGTGTTCTCATTCTCATGCCGCGGATCATAGGTGATGACCGGCTTACCCATCTCGATTGCCATACCGATCTCCACAAGCGTGCCAGGGTCTCGGTCGAGAGGGACAGCGAAGATTACGTCACATTCCTTTAGCAGATGGTAATCCATGTGATATGTACAGCGCAGCTCACCATTACTTGCAGGTCGCTTCAACTCTCCATTTTCAAGAACGGGACGACGCACCTTGAAGTTGTGATACACCAGACTTTCAACAGCATGGTCGAGTTCCTGTTTTTCAACGTATGAGAAATCTGGACCAGCAAGGTAAATCGAGTAACTCTGTCGGTCATGCCATGGGAGCACTGTCCCTTGGAGTGCTTGCAGTACATCCAGCGAAAGGCGGAATCCGCGTTGCAAATCGCGTTTGATGTCGTCAGGAAACGTCGACTGTGAGTACACCGTCGCAGCTTGGCATCCACGCCATGCAGCTTCAATCCACCCCCTGTGAGAGAGGCCTACCATAACGCTCGAATAAACATCTCCAACGCCGACTGAGTTAACGGTATTGCCCAACGTTGCTGGTATTTCTTCGACATCGTTATTACGCAAATCAAAAAGCCGACTACCGCCACGATTTTCTTTAAGCAGAAATACGTCTGGCGAAAGTGTCCTCACTACATTTAGAAGTTCACCGATATCGTCTTTTCCAAGTTTCATAAACAATGGGGACGATGTCGAGATAATGACAGCTTGCACGCGCCCGCAGAACTCCTTAAGTGAAGATAGATCCTCAAGGTCATACGCTATATCGAACGAAAACCGTGCGTCTTCAGTAAATGCGTTAGCGAGTACATTGATATCGAATCGACCAGGGAAGACAACGATTTTCTTATAAGCTTCGAGACATGGCAACGGGTCATTAACTTTCACTACTTTGGTATCGCTCATTAGGTCTTCGTAGCCTTGATGCGAAACTTCTGTCACGTCGCCAATAAGGATAACATTCGGTGCACCTATGACATCACCAAGCCAGATGAAATCTTTACACCCAAACTCATCCAGATAGTGACTGGCTTCATCAACAAGGTATTGAGGGCAGAAAGCCGCTACTGAATAATTTAGCCCTGCCGCCCACATCCCCCTTGCAGCATGAGCAATTCCTCCCAAGCGAAGCTTGCACATTACACCACGCTGAGCAAGCGTATAGTCGATAACAAGTTCCCCAACAATTAGAACTGTATCTTTGCAATTCATGATTATCTCGGCACGAAGTCAGCATTTACGGTAGGAACGGGCGACGCTGCGGAGAAACTCACCAAGCCCACGTAAGTTACACCATCTTCGAGGCATGCTACGAGATAATTGAATGAGGTAGGAAGTGCCCCTACCTTTACACCCTGCATATCCACCGCGAAAACGCGTTTCTTATCGAAAACAATACCAAGTTGATCGCCAACAGCAGGCACATTTCTGAACTGTGAATAAAAATCACTGTTTCCAACATCTTCCAGCACAGTGTGAAATGCCTGTTTACATCTATCGACCCCGCTAGCGCCGCCCTCTATGCCAGTCCCATCTCCTACAGCCTTCTTAGCTTTTGTACCTGGATAATCTGAAAAATGACCCGACCCTGAGCTCCCCATCGCATTGCTCCTACGTGGTTAATAAAGCCTTTTCTTATTACGGATTCGCACAGACCGCTCTCCTAACATACAGGTCAGCGCTACCAACAGATCAATAGCAGTTATTATATAATTTTTTGTGGGATTTTGTTATCCGGACTTCTTCTTGCTCGCCTGAATTCCCAAACAATAGCTATGAACGTTTCCGATATATGCGAGTTAAGCATCACCGCATCAACGGTTTCGCCGTAAGTTTGCGCTACTGGGCAGCGTAACGTTCGAGGTAAGCCTTGAGACTGGCCGGATAAGTGAAAGCCAGCTTAACGCTCGTAGTATCGGGCAACGGCCCCAGCCGCAGTTTGCGTGTGGCGCTCATCGTGACGTCCCCTTGTTGAAAAATAGCGGCTGATATGGCCGCAGCACCAGATCCCGGCTAACGATGATGCGCACCGGCAGGCCGGGCCGTTCAGTCAGCGTCGGCTGGATGTTGAGGTTGCGCCGGGTCATTTCCTGCCCGACCTGATTTACCGAGTCTTGCAGGCTGTCGCGTCCGGCGATGATGATGCGGTCGCCGTCCTGCCGATTTTCCGGCGCGGCCAGTTCGGCGCTGACGCCCAGCAGCGTGGTCATCGCCGCACCGGCCACAATGCGACCCCAGTGCCAGTCTACATCGTCTTCCAGACCGGCATACCCGGCCGGGTCGGTGCCGGCTAGGTTATCGAGCATCAGCGACGAGGTGTCCGGCAGGATGACACGGTTCCATACCACCTGCACGCGGCTCTGGCCGTAGCTGACCTGACTGTTGTACTTGCCGAGGATGCGCGAACCCTGCGGGATCAACAGATAGCGGCCGGTGGCCGTGTCGTAGACCGGCTCCGTCACCGTGGCGATAACGTCGCCCGGCAGATCGGACTTGATGCCCGTCACCAGCGCGCCAGCGATGACCGTACCGGCCATCACCTGATACGGTGAAACCGGCTGCCGGAGATCGCCGCTGTTGCGAGTGGCCGTCGTACCACCATTTTGAAATGCCTCTTTATGGTCTTGCCGGTTCTGTACGGCAGTCGGATCGGCCGGCTGTGCCGCTGTCGACGCCGGGCCGGCGGCCAGCGGATCAAACGCGGCGTTGGCCGACGGCTCGACATTGGTCGCTGACGACTGCGCGGTTGCTGTAGCGCGCTGATTGCTGCTGCGAAAAAAGACCGGCGAAGCGGCGGCGTCCTCCGCTTCCTTCTGTCAGGCCTGCCGTTCGGCATCAGCCGCGCAATTTCCGGCGGGCGTCGCGGTCGGCACCTGCCCGGATTTCAGCATCGGCGCGCCCAGGTCGCCCGGCAGCGGCGGCCCCAATACCGGCGCTACCTCTGCGGGTTTCGTCGGCAGACCGCGATAGTCGGTGGGAAGTTGGTTGAGTTCTTCCGCTCTGGACACGCGATCGACGTTGTATAATTCTGTTTGGTCTCCCGTCCGGCGCTTGGGGGATTGCAACGCCCACATCGTCGCGCCCAGCACCGCGATAGCGAGGATAGCGGCCATCATCATCAGGGTACGCCGGTTCAGGCGCGTCACCGGACGTGGTTTGGCGCGCAGCGCCACGGCGTCAGGATCGACCTTGCCCGCCTGCGGCGCGGCAAGATCGGGATTGTTGTTCTGGCTCATGGTCAGCCTCTCCGACCGTCGGTGCGTTCGATACGCACCACCTCGCCCTTGTCTCCGCCCAGACGCAGTTCGGCCGCGCCGAACAGCCGATCCACGATGTAATACGGCGCACGAAAACGGTAGTTCACCAGTTGACCGTCGCCTGCTGCGCCGATGACGAACAGCGGCGGCAGTTCGCCCTGTGCGATGCCAGCCGGAAACTGGATGTAAACTTTTTCGCTGTCGTCGAACACCTGACGCGGTTTCCACGGCGGACTATCACCGCTGATGGCGTAGCGGAAGCGTATCTTTTCCAGCGCCAGCCCGTTATCCACCGGTGCGGCCTGCGCCTGCCGCTGCAAGGCCAGCAACTGGTCTTTCGGGTATTCCCACGATGCCGAGGCCATCCAGGCTTTTTCGGTTGAAGTCAGTTCCAGCAGGTAGGTGCGCCGACTGGTGGTGATCACCAGATTGGTTTTCAGCCCGGAACGAACAGGTTTCACCAGCACATTGACGCGTTGCTCGCCACCCGTGCCGCTGGCGGTGTCGCCGACGATCCAGCGCACCGTATCGCCGGCGGCGATCGTCACCAGTTCCTCGCCGGGCTGCAAGGCTATCACCGTCACCCGGCCCGGTGCCGCATAGAGCTGGTACAGCGCGCCGTCAGTGTACGGCCAGACCTGAATAGCATTGACGTAGCCTTCCAGCGTGGGCGCAATGCGGGCTTCCGCGTTGGCGCGCGTTACCCGTACCTGCTCGCTGGCCGGTTCCGGCGTGGGCCTGCCCGCTGGCGTATTCGGCAGCGGTTTCATCTGACCCGGCAGCGGCAGGGTTTTCGGCACCTCCACCACTGCGATGGACTTCGGCGTGTCCGGCACCCACTGCGCCGGGGTCGGTTCATCGAGCGTGATAACCGGCGGTTTCTTCCCCTGATGGGCGCAGCCGGTCAGGGCAAGCGAGAAAACCACGGCATAAAAACGCAGGGAAAGATTCATGGTTTGGTTCCTTCGGTGGTATCCAGTTCGCGGCTCCACGACAGGCCGTTGACGTAAATGCCGAGCGGATTCTTGCGCAATTTCTGCTCGGTACGCGGGGTTTGCAGCACGATGGCGATGACGGCGGTCCAGCGTTCCGTACCGGACGCCGCGCCGTTGACGAAGCGCTGTTCGGTCCAGCGCACGTTGAACGAGGTGTCGCTGGCGCGTACCACACTGGTTATCTGCACCGTGGCTGACTCCTTGCCGATACGGTCAAAGGGATCGCGGGTAGCGGGCCGTAATCCTTTCCCGGTTCTCCCTGACGACCGACGCCTTCGCGCTCGATATAGCGCAGATGGGTAGAGGTGGAGCGCACACCGGCTTTGGCGAGATTGACCAGCCGCGCCTTGATGGTGACACGGCGGGCGTTGGGCGTGCGGGCATCGCGGGCAAAGCGCGCCGCAACGTGGCCGCGGCCGAGCCGGGAACCGGGCCGCCGGCCTGCTTTTGTGGCTCTGACACCGGCCTTGTTGACCTGCCGTACCACCTTGCTGGTAAAGGCATCGCCGCGCTGCCGGGGCTTGCCGGGACGGGGGCGAAAACGATCGTCATCATTTCGGTTCATGGCCTTTTTCTCCAATTAACGTGCGGGCGGCACGCCGCCAGTCCGCTACCGACAAGACATTTCACAACTTCACGGCACGCTGCCATCCATAGCGCGTGCCGCGCTCCCCCCATGTGCAGACCCGACTGTTGCGCGCCGACGTGCCGCAACCTTTTATCTTGCCCTGCATTTATCCCCGGTCTGGTCTGCCCGGCGACGCAATGCTCCGGCAAGCATAGTGCGACGAGAAGCCGGTTCACCGGCGCACGGTCTGCACACGGGAATGCCGAACCGGAAGCAGCGCGAAGTACGGCGCCAATGCGCCCGCACGACACGCGCAAAGACGGTTCGGCGGTAACGGTCAATCAGCCATCATTCCACCCAGTCAGCCGGATCGGCCGCGCGACGCCGAGCACGGCGGACGTGCGTATAGGGCCGAAATAACGGCTGTCAAACGACGCCGGATTGGTGGCGCTCAACAGGAACAGTTCTCCCGCCCGCAGGCGGCGGCAGAACGGCCAGGCGAGCAGCACCCGGCCTTGCCGATCGGCGCGCAGGACGGCGGCCGCCAGAACACCGTCGATACGTACTTCCCCGTTCGCGATACAGACGTGTTGCGGCGCGACAGCGCCCACCCGTTTGAGCAGCGGGATGCGCGCCGGCAGGTAGCCGCGCTGTGCGGCCAGCGTCGCGGCAACGGCGGGAAGCCGGGTCAGCACGATGCTGCCCACGGCCAGCGGCCGGGGCGGCGAGCTGACCGGCTCGATGCGATACCAGCCGACTGCCACGCTGTCGGACGGGTTGTAGACCAGGCGCGGCAGCGGCGTGCCGAAGGACGCCCAGGCCAGCGCAGCGAGGCCGTAGGCGGACAGCCCCGCCAGCAGGATGCGGACGCGCCGACGCGATGCGCCACCGAAAGAAAAAAATGCGTTCATTGCGGTGTCTCCGGGAATTCGCGTTCCAGCAGGACGCGCAGCAGTTCGGCCACCGTCACGCCCCGCGTGAAGGCCGTGATTTTGATGCGCGCGCGCAGCGCGGGGGGAATATCGAGAGTCAGGCGAGCCGTATACCGGCCGCCTTTATGAAGGCTATTGGCGTCGCCATGCCGCACCCATGCTTCGGTATGCGGATCTGTCGGCGGGCGGCAACCCGGCGCGGTTTCGCTGTCGGCGGAGACGATGCGCTGACGTACCTCCGCATACAGTACGAAGAACGGCAGCTCGTCAATTACAACGTGATCGGCCCATTCGATGAACTCCAGCGGTTTCCGTCCAGCGCTGCCAGTTTGATCGTGCCGTTTATCGGTTATCCACCAAAACAGCGCTCTTTCATAATAAGTTAGATCTTTTATGTTAGATCTGTTAGAGGGAGCCGAAAGCCGCGCTGGGCGCGGGCTACAGGCCGATCGGCACGCCTGATAGCACGATAGTCGCACGCCTGATAGCACGATACTCCCCACGTCTGATAGCACGACAGGTTTAACAGGTTTTCCCAGAGTTATCCCCGTGCCGTCTGCGGCACCAGCGGAGCCGGTCGGAAGGTCAGCAGTTCGGTTCCGTCCGGCAAACGTTCGGTGCTCAGAAGGTAGCCCGGCAATGATTGCCGGACTACCAGCGCGCGCAGGTCGCAGGCAAAGTCGTAGGGGCGCGCCGTACTGCCGGACTTGCGATACAGGTGTTGAAAGTCGAACCGCCAGCCATCCGGCTGCTTGCCGGCATGTTTGCGCACCACACGGTACAGCCAACGCTCGATACCGCCTTTCAGGCGAAAGTAGGCTGGATCGAGGGTTAGCACCAGAGTCGCATCGCGTACGCCCGCGTAGAACCAGTCCGGCAGGATCAACTCGATGCCCTGCGGCGTCCCGTTGGCCTCGGCCCGTTCCCGCCATTCGTTGATCCAGGAGAAACGATGCAGCCGCCGTCCGGCAGGCGCACGGATCGACGTCGCCACTGACGTGGATTGCAGCCGATCCAGCGCCGCTTTCAGGCGTTGATAGTCGCGTAGCGACGTGCCGCGCCCGATAAACGTCAGGATCTCGTAGGGCGTGGCGCGCATCAACCGTGAAGTGGGAATACCGGCATCTCTGGCTTCGACGATCTGACTGGCCGCCCAGATCAGCAGATCGGCATCCCAGATGGTGGCGATGCCGTGTTCGACGGTGCCCTCTACCTGGATTGTCACTTCGCCAGCGCAGTAGGCAATCGGCGTTGTGCGCCGCGATTTCGCCAGCGAAAAGAACGGATAGGCCATCAGATCCTGAGCGTCGCGCGGCGCCATGTCGCCCGGCAGCGCACGGAACAGATCGAGCTGTTCGCGTTCCTTCTCCGGGCTGGACACGGCGGTAGCCATCCGCGCGATTATGCTCAGCGGCCATCGCGGTAATCACCCGCATGGCGTTCGGCATATTCGGGGTCAGACGTCGCCTCGAAGCTGCGGGCATCAGCCCAGGCATCGAGGTCAGTCACTGCGTACATTACGCGGCGGCCGAACTTGCGAAAGCGCGGACCGCCACCGATCACACGCTGCTTCTCCAGTGTGCGTGGTGACAAGCGCAGGTATTCAGCGGCTTCGTCGTTGGTCAGATAGCGCGAAGGCGCAGCAGGTTGCTGCGTGGCAGCGAGTGCGGATTGTGGTCGTAGCGGTGCGGGTCTCATGCGGTGTACCTCCATCAGTCTGGATCTGCGGCCACCGAAGTGCGGCCGGATGGAGGTAGTCTCGGAAAAAGCGGGCGTTCTGCTCAGGGACGTTTTGCCGATGGAGGGAAACGTCCCTGCCCCTCGGCGGGGAGTTGCGCCAATTGGCGATAGCCGCCACGCATCAGTGTCTGGCCGCGCCGTACCAGCCGCCGTACACGGGCGCGCAGCGCACTGTCGGCATACCAATCGCGGTGAATGGCCTTGGCACCGAACAGCACCTGCGCCACGGTGCGCAGCGAGGCACCGGCCAGGGTGCCATCCAGTGCCTGCAAGGTGTGCAGCTCCAACAGTGCGGTGGTAGATGGACGCGATGCCGCAATAGCCTGGGGCACACTGGCGGTTATCAGCTTGCCCAGTTCAACGGCCAACGCACGGCAGCGTGAGCAGGGATCAGACGAGGCCCGCACCGCATAGGCACATGCCATGCCGTCGGTCAGGCCGGGGGCAAACGCTAGGCGCAGGCAGCCGCCGACCCAACAGCTGGCAAGGAGCAGCCGTCGGCCATCGTGGATCAGTTGCTTGCGGCCTGGAATGCGCCAGAACGCGAAGCACTGTGCATCGGAAGGCGGGTCGGTATCGGGATAGACCTGCACCACACCGTCGCGATCGGGAAACCAGGCCGGGTGAGCCTCACGCGCATCCAGCGCCGGCTTCTCCAGCAGGCGCAGCCCCCAGCGCTGGGCTGCCTCGGGGTAGCGATGCCGGCGTTGCCAATCGCGCTGATAGCCAGGGTGGCGACGCAGGTACTCCCACGCCAGTGCAGGACTGTCCAGATGCAGGACATAAAGGTAAGCGGCACTGGGGTGCCAGTAATCAGTCTCAGCCATGACGCAGCCTCCTGTCAGATAGCAGGGGTTGTCGCCACGGGCGTCAGGGGAGCTACAGCATCATCGGGATATTGTCACAGGCATTTGCCAAGCTATTGGTTTCAAGTCCGTTTTGCTCCAGGGCATTGCATAAATCGTCCGAATGCGACAGCTTCACGCACACTGACAGTGCGCTTCGCCGACCATCTTGCCGAAAATACCACCCGCTATCAGGACTGTTTGAGTCTTGCGCGCCTTACTTCAGTGCATGAATGCTGATTGATGCACGGCTGGTCTGAAGCCAGATCGAAAAAAACACAATGGAATGTGCTGTAAGTCAGGAAAACAGCATGAGATGTAAGAAACCAGCAATGCACGGATGTGTTTTCACACGAAGGCGCAAAGCTGCAAAACCGGCAGTACGGAAACCATCAAAACCACGGATACGGTTCTCTGGATTTGGTGCGATTTACAGAAACACATTTCAGTAAAAACACAAAAGCACGTTCTCATCAACCAAAATGAACACTATAGATTGTAGCTCTATAGAGTTCAATAGGCTGTCATCGTGGTTTTTAAGGAAACCATTGCATGACAGCGAAATACTCATTTGCGACTGCTTTGAAGACAGTCAGGAAAGCGCGTGGCCTGAGCCAGGAAGCTTTCTCCGATGTGTCTAGCCGTACCTATATGAGTACGCTGGAGCGCGACCTGAAAAGCCCGACCCTAAAGAAGCTGGAGGAGTTGTGCGAGGTGCTGGAAGTTCACCCGCTTACGCTGCTGACGCTGGCGTATGGTGAAGGTAACGAGCAAAAAACCGATCAGCTTCTGATTCAGGTTCGGCAGGAACTCGATGGGATTGTTGGAAATGACAATGAATGAGAGCTTCCGACCAGAGACGGAAGTTTGCCAATGATTGCCGCACTATGAATTAGATTATTGCCGGACGGCGAGAGAAAAGTAGAACTGGGATGACAAAAAACACACCACATACCGCCTGGCTAAAGAAAACTGCAGCCAAAGTCCAGACAGCAGATGGCGTCGCAGTTGCTGTGTATGAACTCAATATTGATCATACTAACAGCCTGACGCTCACGAGTTGGGCAAAGCATTTTCGCGAACAATACTGCCTCGATAGCTTGATCGATCGCCTAAGAAAAGGAACCAATAAGTCTCGCGCGCAGTATTTGACGGACTTGGTTTTCCCCGACAAGTCAGAAGACTTCGGCCCCGCTACACGCTCTGGCGACTTTGCTGAGATCCTGATCGCTGATCTTCTTGAAAGCCAACTTGGTTACTGGACACCACGCACCCGATACGATGACAAGTTGGTACGAAACGAGTCGCCGAAAGGCACAGATATACTTGGTTTCAAGTTCAGTGGATTTGATCCCTCCAAGCCATCGAAAAACGATACCCTCATTTCCTTTGAGTCCAAAGCACAGCTCAGCGGCAATAAAGCAAAGGCTAGATTACAAGATGCCGTTAATGACTCTGCCAAGGATATATATCGTATAGCAGAATCGCTAAATGCGATGAAAAGACGTCTTATCGCGCGAGCGGATGATGAAAGCGCGGATCGAGTTGAACGATTTCAAGATGGGCTGGAGGTGCCCTATATCCGCCAGTCAGGTGCAGCAGCTATTTTCTGCTCCAGCGTGTATGACGTGGCCCAAATATCCAAGACCAACTGCACTGAGCACGAAAACGTGGGAAACCTTATGCTCGTTGTAGTGCACTCCGCAACACTAATGGCGTTTGTTCACGCACTCTATGAAAGGGCTGCAAATGAAGCCTGAACGACGCACTCGCTTCGCGGCAGCGATCACACTCTCGAAAGGCAAGATGTACGAATACGGCGTCCCGGAAGATGATCATATTGAGCTTCCGGAAGGGCTAGACTTGGAGATGCAGTTCCCCTTGGCTGTTGGAACCATAGGGGACTTTGCCTCTGAAGCCGTGGCGAAGGCCATTGGCACGGAAGGCAAAACGCACACGCCACGCGATGAGGTCATCTTCTCGGCCCAGGTTCTTCAAGCGTTTGATGATTCGCTGCTTAACCAAGCTCTCTCATTCAACCTGCGCTTGTTAGCAGCGGCTGGCTTCTACCTCGGCGACGTACCAGGGAATGCTGCAGTACAAATATCCAAGCTCGCGCAGCTCCCAACACCCGAAGGCGACCAGCTAGCTCTTGCTGCAAAGGTCGCAATGGACAAACCATGGAGTCAGGCACAAAACACTCATGATTCGCCTCATGCAGTAGCCATTCTTAGTGCATTGGGCGAACACTTCAAGACCGGCGACGGGGGCGACAAAGCTACCGCAGCGATCAAAATTTTGCGTAGCTGGGCATATGCAAGTGCCTCAGCACATGAATTACTGATGGCGGATTTGCTCGGCGCTGTAAGTGCGACACGCATCGCAAACTCGGCATGGACCCTGCTGCCGCAATATAGTGAACTGAGCAGAGATAGCTGGCGGCCTTATCTATCCCGACCCACATCAATCAAAGAAATGTGGCCATCCCAAAGAATGGTAGGTGAGGCTGGCCTCTACAATGGTCAATCAGGTGTCGTTCAGATGCCTACAAGTGCCGGAAAGTCCAGGGCAACTGAACTCGTTATCAGATCTGCATTCCTGTCGGCAAAGACTAAATTAGCCTTGGTTGTTGCACCATTCCGTGCTCTGTGCCAAGAGATTGCCACCGATCTTGAAAGAGCATTCAAGGATGACGGATACAACGTCAACCAACTGAGTGATGCGCTACAGCCAGATATTGAGTTCGATATCTTCGATATGTCGATCGAGTCGGAGCCTCAGGTTGTTGTGCTGACACCGGAGAAACTCCTCTACACACTACGGCAGGAACCCGACATCGTTCAGAAGGCTGGTCTCGTGGTTTATGACGAGGGACACCAGTTCGATACTGGCACTCGTGGCGTGACTTATGAACTACTGCTTACCTCGATCAAAAGACTGTTACCTGACTCGGCTCAGAGCATGCTGATCTCTGCGGTCATCCAGAACGCAGCGGCCGTTGCCACATGGCTCCTCAAGGATGGGTCGAAAGTGGTTTCAGACAAATCCTTACAAGCTAGGCGACTGATCGCATTTGCAAGCCTTCCCCATGGCAAAGATGGTCAGCTTCAATTCAATGTCGCGTCCGACGGCGAACAGGACTTCTTCGTTCCGCGGGTTATTGTTCCCGAACAGCAGCCACGCTTTCCCAAAGAACGAAAGGATCGATACTTCCCCACGAAGGAGAGCGGCTCCATCGCGTTGTACCTTGGCTTGCGCCTTTTGGAGAATGGCGGTGTTGCGATTTATGCGGGCCGTAAGGCCTCCGCAGCAAAGATTGTCAGGGATGCAGTTGAAGAAACATTCCGGCGCGGGATATCGCTGGAACCACCGTCAACCCACAGTGATTCTGAAGAGATTCGCCGCTTCGTAAACCTCTACTCAAGGAACTTTGGTGCCAACGCTTATTTGACAAAGGGTGCTTCTCTCGGCATCTTCGCCCACCATGGTAATACACCACAAGGAATTCGGATTGCAATTGAATACGCAATGCGGCAACGACTCATTCGATTGATCGTCTGCACATCAACTCTTGCACAGGGCGTCAATCTTCCAATCCGATATTTGCTTGTGACGAGCGCCATGCAGGGGCGGGAATTAATCAAGGCGCGCGATTTTCATAACCTGATGGGCCGGGCGGGACGTGCAGGAATGTATGGTGAAGGTACTGTGATATTTACCGATCACCGTCTGTACGACGAGCGCGCTACTGAATCACGTCGATGGGAAAACTCTGTTAATCTTATCAATCCCGACAGTGCTGAGCCAACGGGAAGCACGTTGCTGTCGTTGTTCGATCCAATGAAAAACGAAACGGGAACTAGAATATTGGGCACACCTAGTCCTGCCGAGTTCGCAACTATGATTGTTGACGATTGGGAGGGGCTGTATAAAGCGGTTGGCAACATCTCCGCCGATCTTCAAAGCAAGAAATTCTCTATCGAATCGTTGCGGGAACAGCTTAAGGCCAAGAAAAAGATCATTGAGGCCGTGGAGAGCTTTTTGATGACCTATCGCGGTGACGTGGACAGCGAAACATTCGTTGCCAACGCCAAGGGTTTGGCAGGCGAAACGCTGGCCTATTCCCTTGCCACTGAAGAGCATAAGGCGCTGTTGACCGGGATATTTGAATCCGTCGCGCGGCGCATTGAGGTACGTGTGCCTAATGTCGAAGACCAACACCGCTTCGGGCGTACTCTCCTGGGGATCGACCATGCTCTGGCTGTTGAAGCTTGGGTAATTGAGAACGAAGGGGCAATCAGCACAGCAGAATCGGCCAACGACTTGTTTGACCTTGTGTGGCCTCTGCTGACTAAGCTCTCTTCTGAGAAGCGATTGGCCGATACGACTCCCACAGGTGCACTCAGCGCGTTAGCCGTGGGTTGGCTCGCGGGTCGATCATTCGCCGAACTTCTGCAAGGCCTTGATGCGCTAAACGCTTCTTACCCCTATGGGAAAAACACCAGAGCTTTCGATTTGGATTTAGTTGTCGATCTCTGTGAACAGACTTTTGGCTTTGAGTTCGCGTTGCTACTTGCATCGGTGAAAGAATCGTTCTTGGCACATGCAACTGAAGTGGCAGGAAACACGCTTTCGGATCATTTCGACCTCCTGCAAAAGCGATTAAAGTACGGTTTACCTGATCAAGATTGCATCTCGTATTACGAAGCAGGATTTTCGGAGCGTGTGATTGCACAGGTTCTATCAGATGAGATGATCTGGGAAACTGCAAAAACCAAATATGATGCCTGTAAGCTGATAAGACGGTATCCGGATGATATCGAGGGAATTCTTCGCGATTTTCCATCACACTTCACAGATGTATTTCGCTCCATTGTGACGCCTTAGAAAGGTTAATTTAAACGGCGTCGTCAGATGAAAGCACCCCGCCACGATGGGCGGGGTGCGGAAGCGGCTTTCAAGCCGTCGGCTTGCTGCGCGACCAAATCAGGTTGTGCGTGCCGTCGTCTTCCTCGATCAGGCGGGCGTAGATGGTCGCCGGGAACGAGGGATCGTCCAGTGTTACCGACAGGTAAGGCCGTTCCGCCTGGCTGACTTTCTTCCAGGCCGCGCCAATGTCGTAGCCGCCCGCCGCTTGGATGCGATAGTCGGGAGCGTTTTCGCTACCTTTGTCGCTGGGGATAAACTTGACTTTGACGTTAAGGGTCAGAGTACGAACAGTGCCAGTGAAACCGTTGTTGTTTGCGGTGAAGGTGCCGATGTTAGCCATGGTATTTATATGAACGCATCCCGTTTGCAAGGCATCCATTGTTCTGACTTTGACGGGTAGGTTGCAGCTTTATATCCGGCTTTTTGCAGCCATAAAGCTGCGAGCCTCTATGTAATCCGCTGACTCACACCTCATTTTCTCCGCGAGCTTTACGCTCAAAAAACCATTCAGGTTTAGCGAGTCCCGGTCTTACCTGTCTTTGTCATCACGCTGGCCGCCAGAGCAACCTTTCAGCATTCACCCTTTTTTAAGAGTTAATGTTTATCGATATCAGCGATTAATACGGCCTGATACTGATATGATTCTTGTCGTACTTACGTCCATGGGCGACTATTGCCCATACTGTCCGTGCCAGTTTGTTTGCCATTGCCACAATAGCCACACTGGTCGGACGTCGCTTTTTCAGTTCTGTAATCCATGGGCCCGGTTCTTTCACCAGTAATGAGACTGCTCGCGCCCCATGAACAAACAGGGTTCTCAGTTAAGTGTCACCACGCCTGCTTATACCCAGCAGGCGGACTTTTCCGCCGGAACCGGTCTGTTTGGGGACCAGACCAACGTAAGCAGCAAACTCCCGCCCGGATTTGAACGCGGAGGCTTCTCCCATGGTGGCAACGGCTGCCGTGGCGATTAATGTCCCCACTCCGGGGATTTCCATCAGGCGCTTACAGGTTTCATTCTGGCGTGCCACACTGTTAAGCTGTTTTTCAATGCCATCTATCAGCGAGTCCAGTTCATTCAGTCTGTTGTACTGGTCTTCCAGCACCGTGATGAGATACGGCGGCAGCCTCGCCTTCATCCGCTCCAGTGCCACGGGCAGCTCTTTATCCATCGCCGCCCGGCCTTTGTGGAGGGTTTCCCCAAATTCCAGCAACGTTCCGTGTAGGGCATTAATTTGCGCAGTTCTGAACTTCACCAGTTGCTGGCGTGAGCGATGCAGAACCAGTACCGACTGCTGTTCTTCCGTTTTTACGGCTATCGCCTTACCCGGCTGTTGTACCGCCATCCAGATAGCGCGGGCATCCATCACGTCGTTCTTGTTACCCATGACGAACGCCTTAACAAACCGCCCCTGCATCAGCCGAACCTGGTGGCCCAGTTTTTCCAGCTCGCGAGCCCAGTGCTGAGAGCCTCCACATGCCTCCATACCAATCAGGCAGGGTTCCCGGTTACTGAAGAACGTCAAAAAATCCCTGCTGCGTAGCTGCTTATCAACTATTTCACCCGAGTGCTCATTGATGAAGTGAACCTGAATCAGGTGTTTTGCGATATCAACGCCAACCGGTGTATATTTCATGCTGTGGAGCCTCCAGTCTGAGGGAGCTTTATGCATCCCGTATTGGGCACAATGATGCCGGAAATCTGCGAGGCTCCACACTCGCCAGCAGGTCTCCTTCATTCATCATTTCGCTCCGGTTAAATTGGGGGATGCGTTCATTACATTTTCTCCTTTCGGATGAATCAAGGTCGCGCCTATCGCGTCCTTGTTGTGATCCGATCGGCGGGGGTTGGGCTGACTGCATCGCTTGCGGCCGAAACAGCGTGGAGGACCGGCAGGCGCAAAGAATTTGTCCCGCGAGGAATGTGCTCAGCACAGGGGAAATTGTTTGCGCCGGACGGTTGCAGTCATAAAGCCCGAGGCATAGCCGTGCCCCCGCCAGGATTCACGACAAGCCAAGGACGCGCATGGGCCGACCTGCCCCGAAAGGTGACAAGGCTAACCCGGCATCCCCGCAGGACGGCTGTGCCGGCATATACCCTGACCCTGGCAAGATCCAGCGCCCCGACAACAGGCCGGAACGCTTAACGCCCTGACCGGAGGCCAATATTGGTGCGGCGTAGAAACCTGCCAGAACGTGCGTCGTGCCGATGAACAACCCTCCGTGACCTACGGACGACCCAACGCCAGCATCGAGGATGGCACGCTTTCGCGCAACCGGGTGCAGCAAGCTGTGGCGTAGGTCAAAGCCCTGCCTATCGTGGCGGGCACCACACTGCAAAACTCGCAAGCGGAGCGCGCAGCACTATTCAGTGCGAAGGCATGAAGGATTGAAGCCGAATGGCCGTGACGCCATAGGTGGCATGGGGCGCAGCCCGAAAGCCGGACGGCGCATCGCGCCGACACGTTCAATCTTCCCCCACTCCTCGGGTAGCGGCCAAAAGCGGCTCCAACGCTCCTATCTGGTGCTGGGTTATGGGGTATCCCTTACCCAAGGTCGGCGAGGTTCAACGCGCCGAGTTTGTGCTGGATACCCTGGCAGGTCGCTGACCTGCCACGACCAAATTTTTAGGAGCCTACCCAAAAGTTGGCAGCAATGACACAGAGACAAGATGCACGATAACTTGCATGGAGCAAACCTGATCAATCTTCCCAATTGAAAATGATTTTGTACGTTGTAGCAGTGAGCACTGCCCCCAACCAGCACCCAATCAATCACATACCTGATTTTTTGATACTCAGTCCAATTATCTTTTTATCATTGACCAAGTAGAGCTTCAAGTATTTTTCAAGCAGCTCTCGGGTTTCATTTAATGGCAGGGATTCCACGGAACCTACCATGCTGTGGAAAAAGTCATCTCGAACCTTTTTAATTTTCTTAAATAAAGATATGTCATCATCAGCCCCAGATTCATTGAAGTAATTTGACAATGCGACAAATTTATCCAGCAGGCGATACTTATCTTTCATTACCTCAAGCATTCGCTCCGAAAATATATTATGTGCCGGAGCCCCCTTTATCGTAATCCCGATATTCAACTGGATAGCCTTAAATTGCTTTGCAATAAATATCTCCAAGCCTGTCCAAGCAGAAATAAAAGCCTGCAAAAAACCACTCTCATAAGGTTTTAGTGACCCAGAGAAGAGATCTATAACCGCCTGTAACTCCTTATCCGCATGAAGAATTTCAGCCAAGAACATCGCCGATTGAATTTCCTCTTGGTTTATTCTCGACATTGTTTGGCTTCTGGAGCGTTCGTGGTGATAAAGTTTTTTGAAAGCACCAGAACTTTCGTCAATCGCATAGTATCCGTCAAGAACAAATTCATAATCCTTCGAAATCACCGAAAATCTTGATAATGACACAGCAGTTGCAACCACTCCAAATGCCCTAACAACCTTTGCCTTATGGGGAAGTTTTTCCAAATTTGGTCCGTCATCGTCTTGAATTTCTTCTAAATCTATATCAGCCAAAGGCTGACTTGCAGAGATATAAAGAATTGCATTGCTATGGCTACAGGCAAGATATGAGTTCCGGGTCGATTGAATCTCTTTTAGAGCTTTACCATCTAGATCGGATATTCTCTTTCCTAATGAAGTTAGAAGCTCATCCAAAACAGATGCGTAAGTATTTGCGCCAAGCAATCTGACGACAACATTATCATTGCTCAACAGAGTGACATCCATATTCGGCTCAGGCTCATAAACTCCAGTAGCCGAATAAATTCTAAAATATTTTAGATTAACCATTTTTTATCCTGTTATCTTTGATACAGCGCCTTACATTCCATAAACCAACATACTGCCACAGTATGAATGTGGGGCTCTGGATGGTTCAACGTACATCCATTTTTAGTAGTACATTGCTTTAGCATCCGGGTAACACGTTGCTTCGACCATACCGCTTGGAGCCTGTATTTTCGCGCTGCAAGCACGATCCGAGCAGCGTCAACTGGAAGACAGCAGTGTGTCGTTTTTAGCTTTTAGTGTGACAACATGCTCAGTTACCATTATTACATTTTTGACTACTTGTCCCATAGATTAACGTCTTGAGACCAGTGCTGGCTGGACAGCAAAACGTCTCGGCCGAAACCGAGGCGCTTGCTTGGATATGAAGATCACGCGGCAATAGTGTCAGCCGGTGCCTGTTCATCCGCTATGACGGTGTCATCCTCAGATCCCTTGACTTGTGGATCTTCCGCCACCTCCTGCTGCGCGTTTTCGGCTCGGAAGATGGCAGGCATCCAGCCGGTGCCATCGGCCAGCCGTTCGGCCTCACTGGCAATATCGGCTTTCTTGAGCTTCGCCAGCCGGGTGACATGCTCCGGTGCGAACTCGCCCACGGCTGCCAGAATCACCTCCTTGGAAACGTGCTTGAAATAGCCTTCGGCGGTTGGCGTCCACCATGCCGCCATATCCAGCCACACAGATTGCCAGCATCCGCACCAGATCATCCTGTGGCTTCGCTACCAGCGCCGCGAACAGTGCCGCATTGTCCTGCGGCAAGGTTTCGCCAGCGACCTGCTGCAATTCGCGCAGCGCCACAGCGGCAGGCGATTCCGGCCAGTCCGGGGCAATATCTTCCAGCCGATCCTGCACACTCAGGCGTACACCAAGCGGCAAAGTGTGACCGTGGTAATGGCTGCTTTGCAGCACGGCCTGCACCATGCCATGCACCAACGCCGCCAGCGCCACTTGCGGATGTCGGGCAACTTCAATTTGCAGCGCGGCAGTGCGGTGCACACTCAGACGCTGCACCAACCGGTCGGACAGCTTGGCAGTGCTGGCCGGTTCGGCGTTTTCGCCATCCTCGTCACCCGCACTTTCTGTGCCGGCAAAACCCTGCCGCAGCTTTTCCAGTGTGCGCAGTGCCTTGGCTTCGGCCTCGCGCAACAACCCGCGATGGATCACGGCCTCACCATCCCGGTCAATGGTGACAATGGCACCTGCTACGGCGCGCACGTCCGGCGCGTACTCTTGCAGGGCATCATGGGCGGCTTGCAGATCGGCGGCCACCTGCTCGTGCTGCTGTTCCAACGCTTCGGCCTTGTCCTCGTCCTCGGTGTCGCAGGCATCTTCCAGCTCGGTATTGATCTTGTCGAGATGGGCTTGCAGCGAGGTAATGCGTCGGGATTCGCGGGCGTTCGGTTCGCGCCGCTGGCGGGGGGCATACTGGAATGCTTGCCTGTCGGCATAGCTCAGGTGTGGCACCGCCTCCACCCATGCCCACCCTTCTGCCCGCACGTTGTCAGCAAGGCTGGCCAACTTCTCACGCACCAGTTTTTCCAGCAGCGGAGCATCGGCCAGATAGGTGCCGCTGTCATCCTCGGCAAACAAGTCACGGCGGGTACTGCCGCCTGATGCTATGTAGGTGTCCAGCCCTATAAACCGGGCAAGTGGGTGCTGCGCGTCAATCTCGCGTTCGGTCAGGCGGTTGCGCAGTGCGGAGGGACTGCGCTGCCAGTCGGGCGCGTCATAAAACGCGGCTTCCTGTGCCGCATTATCATCGGTGATGGCAAGCGCCATCAACTGGTCAAGCGTCACGGCATCAGCGCGGTAGTCGGCCATCAGGCGCGGTGAGACATTCGCCAGCTTCAAACGGCGCTGTACCACCAGCGGGGTCACACTGAAATCAGCAGCTATGTCCTCGATGGGGCGGCCTTCTTTGACCAGCGCGGCGAACGCCTCGAACTGGTCGGCGGGGTGCATGGCCTCGCGTTGCACGTTTTCGGTGATGCTCACGGTGCGGGCGCTGCCATCGGCCACCAGCAGGCACGGCACTTCGTAGTCACTGGCAATGTGCTTTTTCTTCGCCAGCAGCTTTAACGCGGCAAGGCGGCGGTCTCCGGCTTCAACGTCATAATGTTCACCGTCACCGGAGCGGCTTACAATGAGGTTTTGCAGCAGGCCGACACGCTGGATACTCGCGGCCAGTTCCGGTATGGATAGGCGGCGGTGGGTCTTGCGCACGTTGCGTCTGGAGGGTCGAAGCTGCGACAACGGCACCAGAATGAGGTTCTTGGTGGGGTCAGCCACTTCCAGCGCGGCAGCAGTGTGGGTGGTGCGGACTTCGGTTTGGGTCATCGTGTTCATGGTGTTACTCCTGACATAAGGGTTTGCTGTTAAAACCGCACACCGGATTCCTAGATTTTGAGCCTGCTTTTCGGCTTTCCGGTGGGGTTGGCGCGGAAACCTGGGCCGGTCTCGTTGCCACCGTCTTTCTTGAGTTCATCGCCCGCAACGGCCCGGCGCGCCTTGACAGTACACGGGCGCGCTACAGTCGCGGATGAGGTGATGAGCGAGGGAAGACGGCGGTTGTGGCAACGGCCGCAGATGGCGCCAACCCCACGCAAGCGAAGCGCGCAGTGCCGCAGGCGCGAAGGCCGATCAGGTGCAACCTGTTCGGCGGCGGTCAGGGGTGCCAAGCCATGCGCGGCGGGGATCAGCTGCAAGCCGTTCCCCTGGAGTACAAACACAGGTCCGCAGGGCCGAAGAACCCGATCAGGCGCAGCAAAAAAAATGCGCCGCCCCGCCATCAGCGGGAGCGACGCACAGGATGGTTTCAGCACAGGCTCAAGTCGTCACCGGCGACACCATCGCTTGAAGCTGCTCGATGACGCCAGGTTCAACAAACACGCACGGTTGGTTAGTCTGAATCGGCACGTTGTACATCCTGGCAAACACATGGTGTTTCAGGTGGGCCAACTTGCCCGTGCGGTAAGCCTGCTCCGGCTTCAGTCGGCTATTGCCCGCAGATGCGCCGCTACGCTGCGGATCGCATTCGACCAACGCCACAAAACCATCGTCGAACAGTTTCTGATGTTCGGCGCACAGGCCCCAGCCTGTTGTCGTATAACGCTCCATGCTCGCGCTCAGGCGCTTGTCGAGAAGCAAGTTGCCAGTGTCGTAAGCCACGCCGCAGACAAGGCAAATATGACGTTCCAATGAAACATGCGATTTGTCGTTCATGATGACGATCTCCAGTTGCACGGGCGGAATTGCCCGGAACCATCGCCAGCACGGCGCAGCGCAAGCAGTCAGAGGTCGCAGACGGCCACCAGGACGCCAGCGTGCAGCGCACGCGCCGCCCTTGACGGCGAGAACGCCGTGGTACATTGAAGGGAACAGCAAGACCGCCTACCCACCTCCAACGAAGGCACCAACAGGCAAGCGTAGCGCGCAGGCCCTCAGGGCCGGAGTGTTCGTCACAGGGCGCAGCAAAAAAGGGGCCGAAGCCCCCTGCGATCACAACAACCCCCGCTCAGCAAAAGACGCTGTATGCGAGGAAGAAGCGCCGCATGTTCTCCAGGTTGTCCGCACTGAAACCACGCCCGAACCGCGCGGTCAAGTCAGCCGATAAGCGAGCGATCAACTGTTCGCCATAACCCGCACGACGCTTGCCTCGTTGCTCAGCCTCCACAATGCGGCGGCCAATTTCCCAATAGCTCGCCGTCATCAGCGCATTGACGCTACGCGCCGCCGCGTGTCGCGCAGCATCGAGCAGTTCCACGATGCCGCTGTGGATTCCGGCATAACCTACCGGCAAGGCGGCGGGGCCTTTCCCCGCCGCCGAAAGCGTTTTCTTGCTCATGCCGCTGCCTCCTTGGCACCCTGCGCACCCGTGATCGTCTTGCGCCGGTTCGCCACCAGTTCTGCTGCCTGGCGTATCGGATCGTCCTCGGTGTGGACATAGCGCATAAACATCGCCACGGTCTTGTGTGCTGTCAGCGCCATGCCGACCTTAACTGGAATACCTGAGTTAGCAATGTCGGTGGCCGAGCGGTGGCGGATGCCGTGCGTACCCACGTGCGTCGCGCCCGCCGCCTTGAGCGCACGGCACCAGCCGCCGTAATACTCGCCTGTGGTCAGGTGTTGCCCCGGATGGCGTGGCGACGGCAGCACGTAGGGATTTCCTTCCTGCCTCGGTGCCGTCGAAAGCAGCCGGTAGGCTTCTTCGCTCAAGGGCTTCGACATGCCGCCGGTCTTGCTGTCGGGCCAGACGACGCGACGGTTTTCCAGATCGACCCATTCCCATTCGAGCGTGACGATTTCGGAGCGGCGGCCAGCGAACTCGAATTGCAGACGGATCGCCAGAGGGATGACATAGTTCTCCAGCCCTTCGGTCTCGATCTTGTCGAGCTGTCGGAACAGCTTGCCCATGTCCTCGTCACTGATGAGGTGGGTGGACTTGCCGGCAGGGAACATCGGGACATGGCGGCACGGATTGGTGCCGTCAGGCCGATAACCCCACACTTCGGCCAGGTTGAACATCTTACGCAGGATGCTGAACGCCTTGTTCGCCTTGTTCGCCTTGTTCGCCTCGGTCTGCTTGTACGAAAGCTTTTCCATCAGTCCGGCAACGTCAGGCCGTTTCACGTCGTGAACCTTCTTACGGCCCAGCAGAGGGATGATGCAGCGGTTGATGACGCCTTGATAGCCGACTCGGGTACTGGGCTTGTTGCGCTTCTTGGAGTAGTCCTCCATGAACTTCTTGCACAACTCCTCAACAGTAGGCGCCTTACGCGCCTCGGTCTTAGCTGCACCCGGATCGCCGCCACGGCGCACCTGGGCCAGCCATTCCTGCGCCAGCGAGCGAGCCTGTTTGACGGTCAGTTCGCCGTACTGGCCAAGCGCAGGTTTGCGGCGCTCTCCAGCATTTGTACGATACTGAAGCATGAACACCTTGCGACCGGCCGGCGTGATCTTGCACAGAAAGCCGGGAACAAGCGTGTCGCGCAACTCAATGGGCTGCGCCTGGGGTTGTGCCGCATCGACGGCAGATTTGGTGAGTTTTATCTTAGCCATAGCTGACTCCTTCTTTAAAAGACCCGTTTCCAGGAGCCTGTTAGGAGCCAAGCGGTCGGAAGCCGGGTCAAGTTTCGGAAAGCACCGGCATATGATGAATTAGCCTAATTTATTGATAAACTTGCTGTAGCGAGCCTAGGCGTAGTCCAGCGAATTTCGGTGCTGGAGTCATGGTGAAATAAAAAAAGCCTATGCAAGACAGTCCGACAGCGAAGATGCGAGGTCTGCTTACATAAGCTTGATAGTTGACACTATTGATAAACGCCGGTAATCCCACAATCCGCCGCTAACTGGCGTCTCCTTTTTTCCTCCGAACGGCCATACTGACCTCCTCACGCAAAACAGAAATGGCCATAAGCTCAGCTTTAAGTCTGGATGCAGCCAGATAAAGCTCGTTCCCATACCAGGCCAAGTCCTCAAGACCAATGAGTTTTGTGTCGATGGTCGGAGGTAGTTCAAGTATTTCGGGGGGTTGTTGCTTTAACAAGAACAAATTCATTTCATCAATAGTATTGAACTCACCAATGATTCTTTCTTCGTAGTCCGGTCGCTGGGACTGAACCACTAGCCTGAAAGGCGGTTCGTTAGAGTACATGAAGATAGGTTTCTGACGGGTATTGACCCATTTTGCCTGGGCGTCGTGAGCCAGGACACAAGCCTCTTCGTAACTACTTGCATTTCCAAGCACCGATGAGCGGTCCCACGCTCCGCCGTTGAGACACCTGACCGTAATTGAGCCGTCTGGTTTAGTGATCCCATAAGGATGGTCCCACCATTCATCCAGCTGTTTTTTGCTTCGTTCACTATTAGGGGTGTCATCAAAATTGGCCGGGAGTTTTGGGTCAAGGGGGATCTGAGATGGCATGCGTTTATCCGTTTTACCATGTTGAGGCATTAAGCCAGATAGACGCTATACAATTACTGGTAGATGCATTGGACCAGGTAATGCCTATAATTGAAAAACCATATATAACAGGAAACGGGTATAATGCAAAAAAAAGTGCTGATAGTGTTGATCTGTGCCACAGGCTTTCTTTCTGGCTGTAAGGAAGAAGGTATAACCCCAACTGGCAAAGCATGTATGGGTACCGATAATGACTCATTGATTGAAGGCCTGAAGGGGAAGTGCCAGAAAGGCGATACTATAGCGACAAAGAACCCTGCATATTTTTGTGATTTCAAAAGCCAGATTGCTTTTAATAATTACAATAGTGCGATATGTATCTATACCGGAAAGCAAGCTGAGGAACGAATTAAAGAAGCCGACATCAGTCCAAGAAAAGACAGCAAACCTCAATCCTGATAAGCCTCCCGGTGTGCCAAAAAATAAGAAAGCTGGGGTTCAAGTTCTTTTGAGGCATCCTACGCCTCAAACCAGAAAACCACAGGTTTCTCAATAACCGTTACCAGCCCAAATCGTTGGGCTGTGCGGAAATTGACTGAGTATGCCTGAGCACGCTCAGGCTGGTGGGCAATCTGTTCCCTGAATCCTTCGATCGAATATGTCGCTTTGAAAAGGTTGCATGCTGAACACGCAGGGAAAAGATTATCTAAATCATGGCGATCAGGATGAAATACTCGTCCATTGCTTCGTGCAACGTGACTCACCCTACTCCCCAGGGGCGCGCGAACTATATCGAAATCTCTACGAACTGGCTCTACATGATCGGCATGCCAGCCCTTTTCCTTCAGCTCACTGCCGCAGTAGGCACACCGGCACGCAAATTTTAATCTGAGTTCTGCTCTTTGCGCTTTGGTGATTTTCGTTTTGGGTTTTTCTGTCCTGGCCTGCATCTCGGCTTTTACGGCATTGTTATTGTGAGAGGGCAACTCTATGAGCTCTCCTCCCCTTTTGATTATCTTTTCAGACATAACTCCCCCAGAAAGTAACTTTCCGAAATTTGATAACTGAAACTTAATGAATGAACATCAGTCATTTTTACTTTCAAAACTCATAAGGATAACAATAATTTAAAAGCTGCTTTAGTTTTTAGCCTTATACAAATCCCACTGTCTGATATACTCATCATACTGGTTTGTAGGAACATTCACGATAACGTCAGAACAACCTAGTCTATTGACTGGGTCGGTAAATGTACCAGTTGGAATGTTTACTTCCAGTAATTTACAGTCTTGCTTCCAGTGTCTTCCGAGCTCTAGTTCCTCCACCGTTAATGAGCGGCTTGTGAACATGACAGCCGAGACAATTGAAGCCAGAGTAATAATTACTCCAAAAGCCAGAAGATAATCAACATTCACATGCATTTTAGTTTTACGATATAGAAGAAAAATCGATAAAATACATATAATACCGATGAGAAAGAGAAACATGCAGACCTCAACCACCATCGATATATTATTACCTTCAAGGTAATGTTCTTTCATTGTGCGCTTCCATTTTCAGTTTGACAAAACTAAATTTATCTTACTTACAGAGAGTTTGGACTAACTTCCGATTTTGTTTTCATCGAATGAATGAAACTACTTCTGAAGAGAAGTTACGTGCAGGCTCTTTTTTAATGTCAGTAAGAATTTCCAAGAAAACCTTGTAAATCCACGGGAAATATATATCCATGAATGCTTTTGGATGTTTTCCCTGCTTTTCCAGAATCGTTGCACCAACTTCTTCGTATAAACCTGGTTTTTAATTCACTCGCCCCCCTTATCGAAGTCCAGTAATTTAAATGTGACAACCCAAACGAGCGGGTTAGAGACCCAACTACCTGAGCCATATATCTGATCCCAGAAACTCTGGAAAGAACGACGGTACAGCTCATCCATTTCAACATAGTGATCCATATCTTCAGACCAGTACTGAAAGAACGCATCTGGAGTACGGTAATTTCTGGCAACAACCACCTGGTCCCACACTTCTGTGAGCAATCCTTCACAATAAGCATCAGTTTCAGAGATGTCACAGAGCTTCTCCAGGCGGGTGTCGGAAACCTCGAGTAAAAACCGACTCGCCCATCGTGGCATGCTTACCGGTGTTGCCCATGCAGGAACGCCTTGTGATGTTAGACGTTTTGTAGGGAACAAACTGCAATGCGTATCGCTGGTCAATTCCCGATACTCGTTATTAACCCGGTAACGTACACCAGTCTGCACCTTTAACGGGGACTCCTGTACCTGCTGCCACTCCACTCTTGCTGTTTCTCTGATCCAGATTCTGTCCCCGGGCTGACCATACGGACATTTTAATACCGGTATTGCATGTCCTGATGTCTCCGAGGTGGTTAGACTCTTTGAGAAAGCAGTGCGACCTTTCAATGCGCGACGGAACTGCGTTTTATGTCCGTTCTGGAGGCAGACTATTTCTTCAGAAGAAAAGGTCAGCGGTATGGCTTTGTGGGTAGAACAATTCATGCAGGCTCCTTTAACCAAAGAAGTCGGAAGGACGTTAGGTACGCGCTCTCCAGACGTTGAAATACACATATCCCATCCCGATGAGCAAAGGCGCGTAAACCATCTGATACTCAATGAAACTGGCACTGCTATACCTGGCATTGATATAGAGTTGGATGAGCGAAAGAATGGTAAAAACAAGGTGGTGTGAGATGATGGACAAAACCAGAAATCGTAAATTTTTATATTGAGGCCGCAGGGTAAATAAGCGAACCGCAATAGCCATAGTCACGAGGAACAGAAAAATGGGCTGAGAATGAGGGAACAGAACAATCTGACCACAAGCAATGATTGTGAAATAGACGACCGCCAGAATATTAAACTTTTTCGTCAGATGAGTTGCATGCATATACATCCCGCTTGAAAAACCTTGAAGTTAAGCTGAATTTTCTGAAGCTACCGCCATTCCCTTTTACCAGACAGGGCACTGGTTTAGTTCTGGCCTAATAAAACAGATAATAATCTAACATAGAAAATTTTTGGTTTTCCCGGCTAAAAGGTACTTTACGGCCGTGGAGTATTTTTTTTTATCGTTCGTCGTTAAGTTTCTTTCTGAATGCTTCCTGATACATCACGTCGTCGTGTATCTGATCAAGCATTCTGTTGGCAATGTAACTGTTATCAGGGATGTGAATGAGCCTCCCTCTCCTTCTGTGTCGTTTTCTTCTTGCTGCGTGTACTGTTTTCACATTTCCCGCTCTGCATACTGGCGTCAATTGAACATCTCCGGATGGAATAGTTATTAGACGATATCAAAATAAAGCGCTCCTGAAAGACCCTATTTTTGCGTCGCATTTCTTTCCTCTCTGGCTTTTTTTCGTCCTGTTATTCAGGAATTTCTGATACAGAGTTTGATATAACTGGATTATTGGCGTTAGGACTGTTCATACGGAAAACGGAACCTTTGATGAGCTCAAAACACGTGGTTATTAGCGCGAAGCATCCGGTTGCCGGGTACCTGTACCTTGAAATGATCCCGGATAGCGAGGTGGGGTTTTCAGATATCTATCAGATAACAGACAGTCTTTTTCGTGCAGACGTTCTGCCCTCTGACTGGCGAGAGCAAAAGTGGAAGTGGGGTAAGGAATTTCTGGGCCACGGTTCATGGGATGTGTACTACATCAAGCAGCATGTGAACCGGATTAACTGGTTTGACAATGACGTCATTAAAACAATCGAGGCCAGAAACAGCCTGTCCATTAAAGAGCTTATTGACTGGGTTTCCGACCCCGGCCGTTGGATAGATATTGCCGTCGAGGTGGATGATTCCAGCGGCTCCAGACCTATGGCCGTAGCCATGGTGAATCAGGACACGCTCTTTTAGTCAGGATTTGCGCTGTAAAAAGTCACTTTTACCGGGTGGCGGGAGTGAACGTAGGCCCAAAAGTCACTTTTGGCCTGCTGGTGGTGATTAGGTTGATATTTAGTTCAACCTATTTTATCGGGAGAGAATGATGCGCTGTTCCAAAACCAGAATCGCCCTGATTGATTATGAAAATATCGGAAGCCTAGAGGGTGTTTCCCTTCATGACTTTGACAAAGTGCTTTTCTTCACGGGCGCTAAACAGGAAAACATTAAAATTCCTGTTACGGCCCTGAGCTCGACGATTTCTGTACGCATCATTCCGGCGACTGAGGTATCCAAAAACAATGTCGATTTCCATCTGGTTCTGGAACTCGGCCAGCTGACCGCGTTAGCCGGGGATATGTCACACTTCTCTGTTATCTCCCGTGATAAGGGTTATGACGGCATTATCACCCGTCTGAATGCAGTAGGGATCAGCTGTACAAGGTTCTCTCCAGCCCTGCCCGCTCCGCACCCAGTTAAAGACACGGCTTCAACAATGAATGTGATGAAAGCCAAAGAGCATGACATGGGCTACTGGATTAACAGATTGAAGCTTGCCTGCGCATCCTCCCCTAAATCGCTCCCGGCAACGCCAAAGGCCTTACAAAATTACCTTTCAAATTTGACGGGGCAAAAGGCCTGTTCATTGCTGAACGAACGGATTAAGCAGGAGCTAATTCGTCTTGGTTTCATTACGATTTACGAAAAAACGCTGGTCTGGAATCGCTCATTACACTCACCAGCCCAGAAGAGCAGGCGTGCTGTTCTCCAGCAGGTGAAATAAACCGCTGGCCTGGTGAGCTGAATCATAAACATCCGTTTTTTTTGCAACGGAGAAGGAAAGTAACTTTTTTTGCATGTATCGCTCCGTCTGTGGTTAAGAGCGACTCACAATGCGACCTTTTAACCATACTTTAGACTGGTACTGATATGAAATTCAAGCTTTTGGCGGCACTAATACTCGGCACCCTTTCATTGTCCGTCCATTCCCGTGTTTATGAGTACACCATCAAAGATATCTACGGTGTGGAGAAATCAGTCAGCGCCGATTCAGCGAAGCTGAACACCACGGAAAAAATCCAGCTTAGCCTGATTTCAGGGCTGGACAGGAAAATCCGGGTGACGGTGAAAAAAGGCGACGTGAATGTCTACAGCACGACGACAGAAAGCGTGAAAGTTGCCGATCGCATCAAATCATCATCAGATGAAGAGTTTTACGGGAAAGTGATAACCCTGCCCCCGTTAAGTGATGGGCTGTATACCATCACTTCGGAAATATTGAATACCCAGGATGCCCTTATTGATTCGACAACCCAGTCATTCCTGATTGATACGTCTGGCCCCACTGCCGATAACATGAGTATTGACCAGCGTCCGGGATATGACATGGTCCTTACCGGAAACCTCTGGGAGCTGGGGTTGGGGGCAGAAGCAAAACTCTATGTCACCGTCAAAAAAGTGAAAGCGACGGCCGGTTTTGATAAAGCCACTATCCAGATCCTAAATCCTGATAATACCGTCTATTCCAAAATGGACATGGTTTACGACAGCGGTTCTGCATCGCTTTCTGTTCCGTGGACCAAGGGGAGCGCGGTTAAAGCCGACTGGATGCCGGTGTCCAATGCGGATACAGAATATCGCTTTCGTGTCACGCTATACGACAAGGCCGGTACCCGAAAAGTCCTGCCGGATCAGAAGTTCCTCTTTGACTCGGATTTAGGCGAATACACGCTAGTCGCGGTGTATGACCCTACAGCTGAAACCAGTGTTATACCCGGATTCAGTAAAGGCTATGTTGAATATAAATCGGGGATGACGGTTAATCTGAACCCCATTACATTTGTCTACCGTGTCCCTTCTACGAACCGCAGGGAGTACAGAAAAGGCGGGCTGGCCTTCGGGAACATAATTTCTGAGGCGAACGGCTACAGCTATGTGTCGGTCACGACCCCTTACCAGACGCTCTCTGTTATCCATAACGGTTATCAGTGGGGGGGAGCCAGTGTTACCTACAATATTAAAATGGGTGCAGATGCGCCGGTAAGCCCAACTACTCCTGACGTGTGGATTACCTCGGACAAGAAAAGCGCGGTAAGCTCATATGATTACATCTGGAAAACATCCGATCTCCCTGTGACATTTCTTACTGCCCGCGTGAAAGCGTCGGCACGAAATTACATCCAAAAGGCTATGTCTAATACCGGCGATTTCTTGTGTGACATTCCTGTCGGCGAGCTGGAGTGTGAAGGGAAAATTATAGGGAATATTCAAAAAAGTGGTAACGGCCATATGGGGTTTTTCTTCAAGATGACCAACGCCGATGGCTCCCTTTTCTCACAATATGCTGAAAGGCGGCAATACTGGAATGCTGACCAGTTACCCAGAATTACTGGCTATGATTACCAGGAAGACAAGAAAAAGGTTCTGCTATTTGTGAATCTGCCGGGGAACGGCAGTTTACGGTACAAATTGCAGCTTAAGTCTGCTGTTCTGATTAATGCAGATTCAAATGTCCAGGTGTTAACCGGTACCAATACAGCGATTGCTGGTGATGATTACACCTACACGTTTGATTTGGGAGCTCTCCCGGAAGGCAAATATAACCTTTCCTTCCTTGCCAAAGACACCTTCGATAATGAATCGTCTTCCCCGTTCATCACGCTGGTGAACGATATGACTCCCCCGGACGTCATATTTAATTATGAAAATGCCCCTCTCGCTTCCGGTTCTACCGTGTACGGGCTGGAGAACATCGCGATCAGCCTGAATGACGCGCTGACAAAGCCTGTTCTCGAACGTCTTGAGCTGAAAGGTGGCCCCGCATCTGATAGCGTGATCCTTGGCTTCAACCAGAATGCCGATGGCTCCTATACGCCAGATTATCCCCGTCTGTTCCCTACCCTTGACGAAAATACCGATAAATACACCCTGACGGCGTATGCAACGGATACCAAAGGGAACGCCACGCAGAAAAGCATTCAGTTCGCCTACTATCCGAAAAATCTCGTGACCCTGGAAAAACTCAAAACGCTGGGTGTGGTGAAGGCGCTGAAAACCAGTGACAACACACCGCTGGCCGTCATGCGTACCGGTCAGTTGAGGCGTAACGATGGCTCCCTGGTTCAGGGTGTACAAACGGCCAACATCACGCTCAGGACTGACGCTAATTATGCGATCAACATTCTGGATACTGTCATTCAGCCGGGCGAAACCAAAGAAATCCAGATAGACCTCGGCGCTGGTGTAAACGCCACCGTCCCAATTTTCCCGGCGACAAACGGCGCTACCGGGCAAAGCGATTTCATCATTGAGTTTCCGCAAATTAAATAGCGGCTCACGATTACCGCCCTGCTGGTGGCCGGTAATTTCTGGATAAACACGACAACGGCGGATATGACGGCCGGGAAGAGAAAAGTAACTTTCTTCACTCTGATTTCAAGCCTGCTGGGAATGATTTGATATGAATACCAAAATAAAACTGCTGACAACGTTAATCCTCGCGACCCTCTCCTTTTCGTCGTATTCGCGGGTCTACGAGTACACCATTAAGGATATCTACGGCGCTGAGAAATCAGTTAGTGCGGAAACCGGTATTCTTAACACTAACGAAAAAATTCAGTTAAGCCTGATTTCCGGCCTGGATCGCAAAGTACACGTATCTGTCCGGAAGTCAGGTACGGAGGTCTACGGCACGACAACCGATAGCATTAAGGTAAGTGATCGAATTAAGGCATCAACAGGCGAAGAGTTCTACGGGAAAATCATCACGCTTCCTCCCCTGAGTGATGGTCCCTATCAGGTTATCTCTGAAATACTTAACACGCAGGGCAATCAGGTCGACTCAACCACGCAGGATTTCATCATCGATAGTGTTGGCCCAACCTCGGACAATCTCAGCATTATTCAGAAACCGGGTTATGAAATGGTCACTCAGGGAGAACGATGGGAGCTCGGACTCGGGGCGGAACAAAAATTATATGTGAACGTAAATAACGTTAAGGCCGCGACCGGATTTGACAAAGCAACACTACAGGTCATAAATCCGGACAATAGTGTCTATTCAATAACGGACATGGATTATGATAGCGGATCTTCTTCCTTGTCAGCTCCCTGGACATTAGGGGATAGGAAAAAAGCCTCATGGATGCCGAACTCGGATGCAGACGTAGAATACCGTTTCCGCGTGACTCTTTATGATAAGGCGGGGTCGCGTAAAGTGCTGCCTGACCAGAAATTTGTTTTCGATAACCAACTTGGTGAATTTACCCTATTTGCAATACGCGACCCCGAATCACAGACAAGCGTGGTCCCGGGGATCACTTCAGGTTACGTAGCGTATAAAGCAGGCATGACGGTTAATCAAAATCCGATTACCCTTGTCTACCGTTTGCCGACGAATAATGTCAGGAAATATAACAAAGCTGGCTTAAGTTTTGGCACCATCATTTCCGAAGCCAACGGTTACGTCTATGTGGCGGCAACAACGGCTTATAACATCAGATACGATATACATAACGGATACCAGTGGGGGGGAGCTGCAGCTACTTACAATCTGAATCTTGGGCCGGATACCCCTGAAAGCCCGGAGACGCCCACTACCGTCTGGCTCACTACGGATAAAAAGGGGGAAATAAACTCGTTTAATTATTTGTGGAAAACCAGCGATCTCCCAGTTAATTTCATCTCAGCGAGAGTCCGTACCTCTGCGAGAAACTATCTTCAGCGAGCGTTTACAGGTAACCAGGAAATTTGTCAGATCCCGCCAGGCGAAATTGAGTGCAGCGGGCCGGTAACATGGACAATTGCCAAAAGCGGAAATGGGAGCGTGACCTATTCATTTAAAATGTATAATGAGGACAAGACGTTATCTTCAATAAATCAGGAAAGGCGTAACCACTGGAACACAAATCTTCTTCCTAAAATCACCGGGTACGACTATCAGGAAGATAAGAAAAAAGTGCTGTTATTTGTTACGCAACCCGGTAACGGAAACTTTAGGGACCAACTCCAGCTCAAGTCCGCTGAACTGATTAATTCCGATACCGGCGTCCAGGTACTGAATGGAACCAAAATTGCGCTTTCAGGCGAAGATTACACCTATACATTTGATCTGAGTAAACTGGCGGAAGGAAGATACAATTTAGGCTTCTTGGCAAAAGACACTTTCGAAAATGAGGCTACATCGCCATTCATCACCCTCGTGCATGACATGACGCCTCCTGAAATCAGCTTCAACTACGAAAATGCCCCGCTCCACTCCGGTTCCACAGTATACGGGCTTGAGAATATCACCATTAACCTTAACGATGCGCTGACTAAGCCAATGCTTGACCGCCTTGAACTAAAGGGTGGCCCAGCATCCGATAGCGTGGTCCTCGGTTTTAACCTAAATGCTGATGGCAGCTACACGCCTGATTACCCACGGCTGTTTCCTACACTGGATACGTCGACGGATAAATACACTCTCACTGCATATGCGACAGATGCTAAAGGTAATTCGTCCCAAAAAACCATTCAGTTCGCCTACTTCCCTAAAAATCTTGTTACCCTGGAGAAACTGAAAACATTAGGCGTGGTTAAAGCGCTGAAAACGAGTGACAACACACCTCTTGCAGTCATGCGTACCGGTCAGCTGCGACGTAACGATGGCTCTCTTGCCCAGGGTATACAGACGGCAAATATCACGGTCAGAAGCGATGCTGAGTATGCCATCAACGTTCTTGGAACGGTGATCCATCCCGGTGAAACCAAAGAAATACAGCTTGACCTCGGAACTGGCGAAAACTCCACAGTACCGATTTTTCCGGCTATTAACGGGTCTACGGGGCAAAGTAACTTCATCATCGAGTTCCCACAACTTAACTAACGTCGATGGCCACCGCCTCTGCTGCTTGGGGCTGGTGGTGTTTCGTGCCATATGGCTTTGTAAAGCATGCAATCAGAAAAAGAAAGTAACTTTCGCCAAGGCATACACTTCAAAAATTCTATGGGCCAATAATTTGATATGAAAACAATTGAAATAAAAATGAATTTGCTGACTACGGTAATACTAATCACCCTCTCCGCTTTTTCACTTCCCACATATGCTCGTGTCTATGAATATGTTTTTAAGGATGTCTATGGAACAGATAAATCTATCAGCGTGGATTCCGGAGTCCTAAATACCAATGAACAAATTCAGGTAAGGATAATATCCGGACTCGACAGAAAAATTCGGATAACAGTAAAGAAAGAGAAGGTTGGAGTATATAGCGTAACTACAGATAGCGTGACGGTCAGTGATCGTATAACGGCCTCAACTGGAGAAGAATTTTATGGTAAAACGCTGACATTGCCCCCACTGAGTGATGGAAGTTATGTAATAACCTCAGATATCCTGAATACACAAAACACGGTTATCGACAGCACGTCTCACAATTTTATTATTGATACAGTAGGGCCCTCGTCTGATAACCTGAGCGTAGACCAAAATCCCGGATATGATATGGTCTTAACTGGTGAGCGATGGGAACTGGGCCTAGGGGCTGAAGCAAAGCTCTACCTGAATGTGAATAACGTCAAGTCTGCCACCGGTTTAGATAAAGCGACAATTCAGGTGATTAAACCTGATGATACGGTCTTTTCAACTTCTGATATGCTTTATGACAGTGGATCAGCATCCCTTTCTATACCGTGGACAAAAGGGAATATGAGTCGGTCATCATGGATGCCTGTATCAAACGCTGATGTGGAATATCGCTTCCGTGTGACGCTCTATGATAAAGCGGGAAACCGTAATGTTTTGCCGGAACAGAAATTCATATTTGACTCTGACCTTGGTGAATACACTTTATTTGCTGTTTATGACCCGACTTCTAAAACCAGCGTAGTTCCTGGATTTAGTGAAGGTTACATAGAATATAAGCCGGGAATGACCGTAAACCAAAACCCTATAACACTCGTGTACAGGATACCATCGAATAATCGACGGGAATACAGTAAAGCCGGTTTGAAATTTGGAACGATTATTTCCGAAGCGAATGGCTACAGTTATGTATCCGCTAAAACCGCCTATAAGGTATCGTACGTCATTCATAACGGATATCAATGGGGTGGAGGTTCACTATCCTATAATATCAATTTAGGAAGTGAGGCTCCGGTCAGCCCGGCAGCACCTGAAGTATGGTTAACATCAGATATAAAAGGAGAAATGAATGCAGGCAGCTATCTTTGGGATTCAAAAGATCTACCCGTGAAATTCAGCTCTGTAAAGATCATAGCGTCTCCGCGAAATTATGGTCAGAGAGCGATGAGTGGAAATACTGAGATTTGTCAGATACCTGCTGGTGAGACTGAGTGTACTGGTGCGGTATCATGGTCTATTCCGAAATCAGGGAATGGTATTACAACATACTCCTTCAGATTGACTGATATGGATAAAACACTTTCATCAGTCACTGTAGAAAAAAGACATCACTGGAACACTGATCTGTTACCCAAGATAACTGGATATAGTTACCAGGAGGAAGACAAAACTGTCCTCTTATTTGTCAAGCAACCCGGGCGCGGGAAATTCCGCGATCTTTTGCAGCTCAAATCGGCTACTCTGATTGATTTAGATACCGGGGAACAATTACTGTCAGGTACTCAGACAGCTCTATCTGGCGAGGATTACACATATAGTTTTGACCTCAGCAAACTGGCCGAAGGCAAATATAATTTAGGTTTTTTTGCAAAGGACACCTTTAACAATGAAACGTCATCACCATTCATTAGTCTGATTAACGACAAGACGCCCCCTGTGGTTAATTTTTATTATGAAAATGCCTCTCTGTCCTCCGGTGCTACCGTTTACGGGCTTGAGAACATCAGCATAAAACTAAATGATGTGTTAACAGCACCCAGCCTTGTCCGACTTGAGCTTAAAGGAGGACCAGCGTCGGATAGCGTGATTCTGGGGTTTAACCAGAATACAGACGGTAGTTATACACCTGATTACCCTCGTCTATTCCCTAGTCTGGATTCAAATACGGACAAGTATACACTGACCGCATATGCTACCGACGCGAAAGGTAACTCTACACAAAAAAGCATTCAGTTCGTCTACTACCCAAGAAATCTCGTCACCCTTGAGAAGCTGAAAACCTTGGGTGTTGTGAAGGCACTAAAAACCAGTGACAACACACCACTAGCCGTCATGCGGACGGGGCAGCTACGACGTAACGATGGTTCACTGGCTAAGGGCATCCAAACGGCTAACATCACGGTCAGGAGTGACGCAGCTTATGCGATAAATATTCTGGGGAACGTTATTCAACCTGGGCAGACAAAAGAAATTAAGATAGACCTTGGTGCTGGCGAAGATTCAACAGTTCCTATTTTCACTGCAGAAAACGGCTCTACAGGTGAGAGCAATTTCATTATCGAATTTCCGCAAATCGAGTAACCGGTAACTAGGTAACTAGGTAACTAGGTAACTAGGTAACAACTTTCATAATTCATAAATCAACTAATGTGCCCTGATTAGTTTCATAACGATTAGGGCCGTTAGACCGAGAGTAGTCATCAAACCATCAAACCATCAAACATCAGAAAGTTACTTTCCACCCATCCTTGATTTTCACATCAGTAGGATAGATACCAGCTTTGCTGGGAGGTTTTCAGAATTGATCAGAGTCGAATTTCGACATGATCAGACCCGTTTTTCTTGTAACGCCCCTCCCCCAGTATAGACGGTTTGAAGGTTATTTCCGACCTTGCATTGGCCGGGATATTCGTGAGTATGCAGGGCGCAGCCCAAACTAATTAATTATGCTTAAACCACGCATAGCAGATTCATATATATGAATGAGCCTTAAACACGCCGCTTTAATTTGACTGAATGTATTGTCGTTAACTGGAACTGAATTTTGCACATAATCTAGCAAAACACTTTCTTTCTCATAGATGGCAACATAGAACGTATCTGCGAAACTTTCGCGCACTAGGCTGAATTGGTAAATTATCTCTTTTATCTGGTAGTCTAATTCCCTACCTGTCATCTTCAGAATATATTTTGTATTTCGTTCAATACCTTCATTTTCATTATAAAAGAAACCTTCCAATGAAATTATGTTTAGATAGCAGTCATACCCATAGGGAGTAATGGTGCGAAAAAATGCTGGCGAAACTCTCAAATTCGCTTGTTTTCCTTCCCAACTGACCCAGCGGCTAAATATGTTTTTGTTCATTAGGATTCTTTTTATGGTATTGATTAATCCAAACTCTAATCCATCGTTTGATTTTAACTTCGACCGTAGTTTGCTTTTAAGTATAGCTAGGTTTATTTCTGCGATGAAAGCCTTTGAGTCGGAAACATCATATACTTTGTTTTCAATGACCTCACTGTGATCGATGAAAACTAAACCCATGCATTTTCCTTTTGAGCTTGTCCATCTGAAATCAACTCGTTGAGAGCCTAAGAGGTCATCACGTGATATCATAGCTTTAAACGGTGCGAATATCTTATCCGGCGCTAGAATTAAACCCGGAGTAAAAATTGGACTGACATAAATGCTAACTTCAGAGGATAGGATGCTGTGGATAATATCCTTAATTGCTTCATTAAGGTATCGATCCTCACATAGACTTATGTGCTTGCCATCAATAGCAGCGTGTTTAAAAAAATTTTGTTGTTTGAAGTTATCGATTGCAGGGTTTTTATTATAGCCAATTCGGTTTCGGCATTGAGTGCAATATAATTCAATATCAGAAGTTAACCTGGCATTATAGGTATCGTATAACATGCCATTTTTATCTCTAGCAAACAGTAAAAAGAACTCTTCCATATCCAACCTTTTCAGCTAATCACTGATGAAAGTACATATTTATTAAATCAACCCCTTTTATAATCTTATCAGCATGAATAATAAAATTCTCAAAATAACAACCCGATATTGAAAAATTTTAAAATTCACGCCCCGAATTGTAACCGAATAGATATGACGTCAATGGTATTGATAACGATTTATGTTGGTGCTATGAGATAAAAGCCACAACTGGTATGTTAAGGTCACTGTACTGGACTGCGAACAGGACTGCGAACAAGGGGGTTGTTTTACCATGACGGTGCACAAGATAGTTGCTGGGGCACCAAGAAATGAACTGCGAACAAGGGGGTTGTCTTCTGCCTTCAGTGCAACGTAAAGCCGCTTGAACTTCAATAGTCAAAGTCGAACACGTGAGTTGTATAAAAGAAAGGTCATGTCCCGTGTTAAAGAATCATGACCACAAATATTGTATTTATTTTGCTTTGTTAATACTTACTTTAATTAAGCGTTCAATCTCATTTATTGTTGATTGACCTATACGCTTAAATTCAAAACTAACTTTTTGACCATCAGCACTTCGTTTTACCCTGGCGTAAGTATCCTTGTTATCAAACACGGCAATATCTGACACGGTCCATTGCCCCTGTTTATTTCCATCATTACAAAGAATACTAAGCACTGAATGTAAACCATCTAAAATGGACTTCTGAACTTCCTCAATATCATTAATATTAGAAATTTTATTATCATCCGCACCAACTTCAGATGTTAAATCGGTAAGAGGGATGTTGTTAGCAATAGCGGTTTTTTCAATTCTAGCTAATTTGCTATAGTAAGTATTAGGTATCCCCTCACTATCAGGAAATATTCTTATTAGTTCTTTGCTGATTTTTGCGGCCTGAATTCTCTTTCTTATCGATTCAATACCAATGTTAAGATAAGAAGCAAGCTCCTCATTGGTCTTGAAATCTTTATTCTTCATGATTTCAAGGTATTTGATACCAACTTCACGATAAGAAAATCGTTTTGCTGTTTGCGCAGCATTCACAATGCAATCGACATCTTCGCGGCTAACCTCTACATCGAATGCCCATAAAGGCAAGTCAACCGAGCATTTGATGCAGCAATAACGACGTCTACTACCTTCGATCAGGTAATATTGGCCGTCCCGGAATACGGCAATAGCTTCAGTTGTAACACCATTTTCTTTAATTAAGGGAAGTATTTCTCTTGTAGAAAGATCGTCAACTGCCTCTTGGTTTCGTGGGTTTAGCTCATGAACAACAGTTTTATCAGCTACTTCTGAGCCAGGGACGACTACATAGCGAGCTTCAACTTTACGACCATTTGCTAGTGTAAATAGTCGCTTCTGTGTAGAAGGAGTTCGTAAAGGTGGTAGTCCGCTTTTTTGATCAACAAAAGTACGTTTGCCGTTTCCGGTTAAGTATTTGTCTTTGCTTGTACCGCGTTCAACATCACTCATTATTTACTGTCCTCCCTAACTGAGAAGCTTTTAATCTCATTGATAAGTTGTTGATACACTGACTGAACAGACATTTCAGCTATATCATATTGTTTTGAAGAACAGAGCTCTTCTGATTTTTTAATATCCAGTACAGTACGACCTTTTTCAGCTGCAGCAACAAAAGCCTCTGAATGTTTGATATTTGTTGTCATGAAACGATCACGTACAGTTCTCACTAGTTTATTTAAAGTGCGAATCTCATGTTGACTTCTATCATCAACGTTTACAGCAAGAACATTTATCCATTTAATATTTTCGCCCTTTGAGGGAAGCTGCTCAAGTCGGTCTGAAATAGTAATCATATAGTTTGTGGTTGACGCGAAATCATATTCCCGGGGTGTGATGGGAACAAGTATTGCGTCAGCCGCTTCATTTGTTGACCAAATAATTGGAGAATCTTGTGGCGGAGTATCGATGAAAATTAGGTCATATTTTTCTTTTAATACAGGTATAACCAGATCACGGAAACGGGTTAGAAGTTTGAACCTTGCTTCCTTATCCAAGCTCCAATATTTATCAGTAAATCTGTCATCAGTAGGGAATGCCGTTATTACATCCATGTTTGGAAGATGCGTAGAAAATGCCATTTCCCCAATAATCTGTTCTTCCGTATAACCCTGTTTTATATATTGCGTAAAATCATTATCTTCAATGTCACTTAATAGAACATCGGTAATGGTTAGATAAACACTATCATCACTAGTGGAGTGGATAAGGTTATTTCCTAAAGAGCCTTGTGGATCAAGATCAATAACACAGATTCTTGCATTCAGATTAAGATCCAATGCGGCCGCTGTAGCAAGTGTTGCTGTTGTTGTACTTTTACCTGTTCCACCTTTATGGTTTTCAGTCACGATAACTCGAGGCAAATACATATCACGATATTGAGTAGTGCCCATCGCTTCCATTATTTTTTGCACATCCCAACGCGTATACAGGTGGCTCTTATTCTGGAAAATAGGTTCACCTATCACTTTTTTTTCATGTAGTTCAGATAAAATTCTACTAAAAGTATTTCTAGATTTACCAAAAAAGTCAGAGAGAGTTTTTTTATTTAAACAATGGTTATAGATTAGACGATCTAAACCATCAACTTGTTCATCTGAAACATCAATACGACTCGACTCAAGGATAATTTCCTTAAGGCTTGCTTGTTCGTTTTTCATTTTTAGGCCGATAGTACGAATATCATCTAATATGCTCATGGTCTCTCCTTAGGTTAGTCTGTACATTATTCACGAGGATTGAGCGCAATACAAGGTAAAAGTGCATTACAATGCACAATTATCACATCTTACGCTCAAAATGAGATTTCATGCACAATTAGATTTGTTCGTTAAATGACCGCAGAAATTCCAAAATACTGATATTAAAGGAAATATATGCATGTGTAACAAAATAATCAGATTTGGTGAATTCTGAGGTTTAATCCCAGCATTCCATACCAAACTTTAAAATTTGGCTACAACTTTGGATTTCATTTTATGATGTTATCTCCTTCCCCTTCCCCTTCCCCTTCCCCTT
>CWHA01000028.1_pt1 | contig 55206 bp, 52 predicted proteins | sample 693841 | NCBI WGS metagenome assembly CWHA01 (sample SAMEA3735820, study PRJEB9488) | human gut metagenome | biome: ENVO:mammalia-associated habitat; material: ENVO:feces | place: Malawi | collected 2009-02-27 | reverse complement strand
GTAGACCATTGCCTTCAGCACCTACCCGGTTTGTGGGTTGTCGCGTGCAGTAGACACCCGTTGTTCCTGCCCGGCATAACCGGCTATGCCTGGCCATTCAACCGCACGTCGCATACAGTAGACCATTACCTTTCAGAACCTATCCGGTACGTGGGTTGTCGCCTACAGTAGACACCCGTTGTTCCTGTCCGGCAGAACCGGCGATGCCCGGCCATTTAACCGGGCATCGAATACAATAGACTATTGCCTGTCAGCACGTACCGGTGCGTGGGTTGGCGTATGCAGTAGACACCAGAGTTGTTCGTAACCTGCATAACCGGCAAGGATCGGCTATTTCAGCGCACGTCGCCTACAGTAGACCATTGCCTTCAACATCGGTCCGGTGTCTCGCTTGTCGCATCCAGTAGACACCCGTTGTTCATACCTGGCAGAATCAGTGATTCTCGGCCATTTAACCGGGCGTCGAATACAGTAGACCATTGCCTGTCAGCACCTACCGGTGCGTGGCTTGGCGTATACAGTAGACACCAGTTGTTCATAACCTGCATAACCGGCGAGGATCGGCCATTTAACGGCACGTCGAATACAGTAGACCGTTCTCCCACTAGCGCATATCCACTTGAGTTGGCCGTCGCATACAGTAGACACGAATAGGTAGCCTCCAGCTCTGATCAGCCATAGCCCGATATCGCATACAATAGACCGTCCCCTATTTGGGCATAACCGATATGCGGTGATTGTCGCATACAGTAGACATAGATTCTTGGCCACAGGCTTAACAGGGATCATCGTGACGTAAACGTCTTCAGCAAGCAGTTCGAGCATAATTCTTAAGCTCCGTCCACTAACTGCCGCCCTATCTCAAACACAGCAGCTGAACGTCCCGACTTCACCGCTTCGACTTTATGATCGTCAACAAACCAATGATTACCGTCCGTTCAGACCAGCACAGCAAACGTATACCGGTGTCCGGTTGTGACGCATAACGCATATTGTCTACAGTATGCGATCGCAATCATTAAAACGCCCCAGTTCTGTAGCCATGGCAGTATTGAAATACGATAGGCCATTATCCACCAGCTCATACCCTATAGCGTGAATGGCCGCACACAGTAGACATATGAAATACACCACCGATAAATGCGGACCTGATCGAATATTCAACCGGGTGCCGCATACAGTAGATCGTCACCCGGCAGCACACCCCAGATTGAGATACTTGTAGCGTACAATAGACATCTGTTTTTAACGGCCACCTGCTTTTACCAAAAGCATTCAGATATCGCATACAGTAGACATTTGTATTCCGTAGGGCTAATCGTGGTTCGCATGTCGCGTACAGTAGACTATCTACCAGACGAATTTACAAAACAGGCAACAGAAGACAAGCTCATGCATCATGGCAAAAAAGAAAAGTTACTTTCCTTCTTAGGAACCTGATGTGAAATTCACCGGCAGTTTCAGCTGAGCCACTACGTTTTCAAAAACTTTCACTGAAGTTGGAAGGTGTTACGACATGTCAGCGTTACTTTTGGTGTGTTTAACGTACAATCCGATAGCACTTTGTAGAGAACAATCCCCGGGTTCGACTGAAGAGGGCCCGTAAGCCCCCTCAGAGCGATTTTCGGAGGACTTTCTACTTCAGGGAGGGATTTCTCTTGATGATTTGAAACGCTATCTTGTTGCCTTCCTTAAGCTCCTGGTATTCAAGGTATCCAATGTCCTCCAGTTGCTTAAGTGCTTTTCTTACCGTTGAATTCTGAAGAGCAGGTCTGGAAGTGAGGGACAAACGCTTCCTGAACCTCTCAATGCTGACAGGGATCGGATTAGGTGGCAGAGCCTCAATGAACGTATAAAGGGCCTGGGCTGACTCTTTCCTTGCAAGGGCTTTAAGGGCTCTCAGCTTAAGCAGGATCTTGTATTCACCAACATACAGATCCTTAAGCGTTTTCGACGGAGTGAGGATAACTTTGTCATTACCAATGTCCACGGTTGACTCACCAATGAGTTGAACAAATTTAGTGACTTCAATGTTTGTGCCTCTGTCCTTGGAGAATTCAACAACATTAGACATCAGTTTCCTGAGCGAATCTTTGATTTTTTCCCGAAATTCAGCCTTCAGACGTCCACGAGAAAAACCACATCGCATAGCAAACTCAGTAAATCGGATCGAGATAGTCCCATCCTCGTTAGACTCGAGTTCATTATCGGTCAGTACCGATATGATTCCTGTCCAAACCTTGAAATCCGTATCCATGTCTAGCCTTGGACCTGAAATGGTAATCCTTTCAAACCCTTCGGATTTGGCTAGCTCCAGATGCCTAAGATCGTCTGACGCGTTGATGTTTGATCCGACATTGCTTTTCTTAGCGATCGCTTTGTTCGTCGATTTTAATGTTGGTACAAAGACCCCCAAACGCATCAGAGGAACTGTCTGTACACTGGTCTCCGATGTGGAAGAAAGTGTGATAACTTCACCAGTAGTCTGATTTATTTCTTCTACATTTAGGTATGACTCATTGATTTTGTTAGACATTTCCCTTAAGCCCTAAGTTTTGAATAACCATCAAAAATATAGCATACAGTAGACACTTTTATAGCGCACAATAGACAATATATAGCATTCAGTAGACTGTTTGTAGATTACAGTAGACATTTCGTAGCATACAATAGACACCGATCACCTTCCAAGCCAAGCGGCACAGGGCCTCCAGCGATCCGGGATCTTTTTGGTACTCTCTGGATCCTTTATGGATCAGTTATTGGATCTATCCTGTGGAAAACCTACTGCGGAGAAACTGCTTTACTATCTACATCCTCGGCTTAGGAAAAGATACCTGACGCAGATTGAGAAGATCACTTATTGGGATCATGAGTGAGAAACCAATCATGGAAAGCTCTCTCGCGATCAAACTCTGGTAAGTTATGTATAGACACGTTCCAGTTCGCGATTTTAACTATGAAGCTAATGTATTCCTGCTCCGCCTCATTTAGTCCTCCCTCTCCCTTTTTACTGATGTAATAATCGTACCAACGTTCATACGCGGGTACGTTTATAGATTCCCAGGAATCCAGCATCCTCGGTGCATAGGATACCAGTTCATCAAAAACGGTACTCCCTGAAGGTATATCCGCCCGGGTAAGTTTAGCGAGTATTTCTATTGTCCATCGTAAATGTTGCCATTGCTGTGCAGGTGCCAGAGGCAACGAATTCATATTCATGGGTAGATCTACCGGAATCATAGAAAGCAGCTGGTTGCCGCTGGCATTCAGGTGGCGTTTGTACTGATGTAAGGTATGTGGTTGTGCTGTCTGCATTAAGGGGTGGTAGATCCACCGCTTGGCTTCATCTGAGGTGAAAAGTAGCTTTTCTATCGCATCCATCATCTTTATGCCTTCCCCGTTCTCACGATATGGAGTGATGATACTTTCAATCCGGACGGCATCGATCTCCACTAGCGCCAGCTGGCCTGTTTGAGCTAAAAGGTCTGGATTTGGCTGGATATCCTCCGACGTATCATTAACGAATATCCCGATTGTCGTATCGTTACATAACCCTATGAGGTCAGCATTAAGGCCACAAACAATCCCACCACCAGCGAGATTTTTGAGGTTAACGATCCCTTTCTCCTTACCTTGCAGTAGATGAGGAAGAGCAAGGTATTTTTTTTCCTGTATTTTAACCTTTATGTATTTTTTTATATGTTGTAGTGTCAGCTCATTACAAACCCCTTTTACTTCTGTGCTGTGGCTAAAATGCCATTTTTGGTTTTTACCTTGTTTTGCAATCAAGGATGTTCCACAAATGAGACAGACACAGTTGCAAGAAAGGCCATTCTCAACGCTGGCGATATCAACAATTTTATTTGAAACCGTATCGAATCCAAATGGTATCCATTTTTGTGAATTACGTCGCATGAATATTCCTCGTTAAAAACGAATAAAAGAATTCTACATTATTCGCTTCTATCAAACATGGAATAACAGTGCCTTATTTACATTATTCAGATCTCATCCGGGATGAGATGCCACACAGAGGCAGGTATTTTGTCATAGATTTTTTTCATGTAGATCTCAGCTCTGCGGTGATCATACGCTCCATTCAAGCTGGATATCTTATTTATATCTCCTCCTTCATCATTTAATTTATCCAGGATACGTTCAAAAACTTTATCGAGAGTTTCTGTCGTGCTGCACTTCCTGAACTTCAGGAGATAGGTTTCTCTCAGGCTACTGTGCACATTTAGGCTTTTCAACAACAACGCTCCGGGGCATGTCCAAAAACAATGGCTATTATCGAAAACATTAAACGAAGTACCACAGACAGGCAAGAGAAGCATCTTGATTAATTTCCCATTCTCCCTGGATTTGAAAAAAAACAATGTTACTATACTGGTTATAAAAACAGTGCCATTGATAAGACATGAGATCTTCCCATGACAGATAAAACTAAGCTGGTTGCGATTGCACGAACCGATGACATGAGCGCTCTGGAAGCACTCAAGCTGTTACGGTTTCGCCGTTACAATACGGCAAGAAGTCAGTTAAGGGTGACGAGTGTCTGGTCTGCATGGTGCGCCAGGCACGGCCTGACCCCCTTCCCCGTCACAGCAGTTGATGTCGAGCGCTATATTAATGGGCTGAATGGATCCGTTAAAATGGCGACCATCTCTCATTTTATTGCATGCCTTTCAAGCGTAAACAGCAGCCTGGGTTTTCCAGACTTCCGCAGCGTTCTGATAAAAGCACTGGTTCAGGTATGGCGGGCGCGGGAGAATGAGAAAAAAATCGTCACCGGTCAGGCCCTTCCATTTCTAATATCCGATCTCAATATTCTTCGCCGGTCACTGCATAAAAGCGACGACCTGAGAGACATACGGGACCTTGCAATGATATGGGTTGGGTTTGAAACCCTGCTGCGTAACGTGGAAATTCGAAGGATTAAAACCGGCGACCTTAAATGGCAAAATGACACGTCCTGTTACCTTCTGGACGTCATGCGGACCAAGACAAACCTTTCAAGTAACCTGACATTTCAGCTCTCACCACAATGCAGTCAGCATATCAGACAGTTGATTGAGACTGTGGAATACACCGATACTGAAACCTTCGGGCACCGTTTTCTTTTTCAGCCTGTGAACATCCATACAAACCGATATTTCCCACCCACCAGCAGTAAGCTATCACGGGGTAAATCCATAGACAGGATGCTGGTCAAAGCAGGATTCAGTCAGGGGTTACTGACGCAGCTACAAAATGAATCAAAGCTATCACGGGAAGATGTTGGTATGCTGTCCTCTAATTCACTGAACCAGGCATTTGCACGCCTCTGGGGGATTGCCGGGAAGGTCGGCGACAGTAACCGACAGTCCGGGCGGTACCGGACATGGACAGGACACAGTGTGCGTGTGGGGGGAGCCATAGAGCTGTTTAAAGCCGGGTACTCCCTGGAAAAGATTACCGAGATGGGGAACTGGTCTGATCCAAAGATGGTCTTCCGTTATATCCGTGGATATCTTGCCAGTGAAAAAGCCATGGTAAGCTTTATGCGTAATCATCTGGACGATATATAGATTTTACTGAGAGAAACACCAGCACTCAGCAACATGTTACTGAGCGCTGGTCACTTATGAACTTTTCAGATATTCAGTTCTTTCAAATCTGTCACAACAAAATCTCCTTTACCTGAAAGACTGTCAAAATCATCGAGTGTAAATTCATGCGTGTGATACCAAATGACCCTGCATGTAGGACAAGTAACAGGTAACAAATCTTCCGCTAATTTTTCGCTGTTATGGATAACCTCACCCGTCTCGTTTGTGTCAACAATATAACCACTTATGCAGAGGGTTTCGTACCCATGAGCACCTGTAACAATATGGGTTGCTGTTCTCTCACGAATTTCTCCATTAATTTTAATCTGCTCTCGCGTGGTAATCGTTCTTTTATTATTCATTAAACCTCCGGATGAAACATTACAAACAAAGGCTATTATTGCGCCCGACTTCTGAAAAAATTAGAAACCAAACAGGTAATCGCGAAAATCGTCATCAAGATAGCTAAATCCTTCTCTACGCCTTCATAAGGAAGGACTCAGGGAAAGTGCATTAGCCTGTGGCCGAATTGGTCCTGGTGCGTCTCAGGAAGGAAAATGATAGGTGATATTATGGATTATCCTTTTTTAGCTGCTTTTTCTTCTTTTCTTTGTTTTTTTAATCTCCGCTTCTCCCTTAAATTTGCAACGGTATAAAGAGTGACTGATGCAATAAAATTCACCAGTGCAGCAAACTCTACTGCCAGATTGATCACGGCTGGTTTGACAGGAAGCCAGAGTGTTACCAGAAGGAGGAGGAACGATGTGATAAACCGTAAGGCATGTACATTAGAGCCTCTACTCTTATTAATCACAACCATGGCGGGACATATTTTGTTTGTCAGATAATTTAAACCGAATGCACAAACTGCAGTTACTAACAAGAAAATCGCGTAAGTCATTTTTCCTCCAGAGGTTTTAATCTTAATTTGACCACGTTAACCAGTTTCATTATTCCCGCTTCGTCCGGTACAAAAATGTAACGAAACCTCGGCCATGTTGCGTGCGTGTATATCAAACCTACGGCTTTCATATCCAGAGGCATAAGCCTTTCGGTCTTGCTCAACGGCATTTTCTCTATCGGGATCAACCCTGACTTAAAACTTTTTATCATTAAGTCGAGAGGGCTTTTACAATTTTTATTGCTCATCGTTTCTGTGTAACGGATCATCCCGCTAATCGTTACTTGTATCGTTCCTATATCAGCGTCAAATTTCGGCAGCACTGGCCAGTAAGGAATCTCAAAATCAACACTGGTAAGCGCCTGTTCATAGCCCTGCTCATTTGTTTCTACAACCGTTTTGAGGCCAGGAAACCGGGCGTGCATAAATTTGATAATCTTTACCACATTGGGTGTGCTGGCCTGACGCTGATAGATATCAGGTAGCCATGTGGACGTTGTGGCCCAGGTCGTGGAGCAAGCATAAGTTTTTTGCTCCATGTACCATAAAATAGAGGTGTCAGCCAGGAAGTGATGAACAGTCAACAGCTCGGCCAGCAGCCGATCTTCATCTGGATGTGTTATGGCATTTTTGAAACAGACCTGTACGCGGAAACGTTCTTTTGCAGACAGAAAAGTGTTTCCCCGGCTGACGGCCACTTTGTATAACCTCCTGGCCGGATCAGCTTCACAAACACCGGTTAGAATCCGGCTCATCTCGACTCCTTTATGACTTCCACAAGCCCTATACGGGGCAGGACAGAACGATATTTTTCATTAAAACTGCCGCGCTTCTGCCTTTCACCCTTTACGTAATTTTTTAACGGATTAAATCGGTCCGGTTCGCTGAACAAAATTAAAGGTAAAGGCGCGCGGAAGTTGAGTTTGTACGGCCCATGAACGTCATTCGGATCATCAGGACTGGTGTACCGGATATTGACGTTAACAGCAGGAAAGTTACTTTCCCGGATAAGCCGAAATTTTCTCGAAGATTCATCGTCATTACACACTTCATCATTCAGCAACGACAGCATCATGATTTCTCCGGTCCGCTCATGTTTCAACCGCTCTACATCCTGTTTTGTCAGATTGATATCCGGCTGGAGGTCAGTTATCTCCCTGCGTAGGCGGTCTATTACCGTTTCCAGACGGGTGAATTTATGAATGACAGGGATTTGCCAGGTGAACCCCAAGGACCTAATTTTCTCTGTAACGATCCGGATATTGCGGGACACCTGTAAAGTCACCAGCCACGGGTAAATCTGGTGCAGAATTTCTGACCGTGAGTCCTGGTAATGAGTGATACCTTTTACAGCATCAGCAAATTTGTCGCGAAGCCGGTTGATTTCACCCACCAGCGACATCACTTCGTCATGATTATTTTTAACCACAACAAACCCGGGATATTTTCGGGTGATTTTGGTTGAATAATGTTCATCCCTTACATGGACTTTATCAACCCGCTGCTGCCGGTAAATATCCACCAGGGTGTCTACGTCGGGCACCGAATGAGTCACATTGATTTCCTGCGGAGGATTCAACTCCTCCACACTTCGGGGCTCCGGGAGCGTGGCAAGGTAAGATGATCCGATATCGCTATGACGGAGTAAACTGTGCAGCTCACCGAGTTTGCGTAGTTGCTCTTCGTTGTAATGTGCAAAGTCAGTATTCATATCGTCTCCCGTATCGTGTTCCTGAACGTGCGACGGTAATCGTTAAACAAACTCTGGTAAAGACTTAAACGTCAGCCATACAGGCAGGCGTCGCCCATCCCTGCATACTCTGACAAGGCGATAACGTTGTTTCTCCATCGTGACCAGCCAGTACCCATCGGAGACAGGACGGTCGAGCGTGATCAGTTTCAACCCGTAAAAGCCCATCGAGGTGAATAAACGCCCTTCCTGCTCACGGAAAGAGACCGTAAAGGACGGGAACAAGAGCCAGAATACAGTGAAGAAGACATACCAGGTATACGGAACAGTCAGTTGTAGAATTTCATAGTTCCTTACGGTAGCAGTGATCAGGCCAATGCTTAATACCGCACCAATGCTGGCATATACTTTGAAAGCCGCGCTATCGGAGTTCTTCCAGGTAATACAACTAATACAATGCACTTTGCTCATCGCCTTGCCTCAATGTAGTTGTCTGCAGCCTTTCATCCGGGGAAGAATTTCTTTCTCCCACAGTGACCTTGAATTCCCATGTCCCCCCTGGAGTTGCATTGCACAAACCCTGTTAAACACGGATACTTCTTTCCTGATTGCCTGGGTTTGGCTGTCTGTGAGCTCAATGCATTCCGGTACCAGCTGCATAACGCCGTTCATCATTTCTGCCTTTATGAGGGCTGGACCGTCTTTTGTGTCGGCCTCACAGGATTCATTAACATTGAATCCGAATGAACAGAGAAGCTGGCCCTGAGCCTTAGGCCCCATCTGAACCCCCCGGCTATCGACGGTAAAGCGGACGATTGCGTAATCCCCTCCCTGATCGCTGGTTATGTTCCTTACCAGCATGCTGACTGGAGTCATCTGAAGCCAGCTGTAGATGCCCAAAACGATTTCTTCTTTTAAAATCATATTCAATTTACTGGTTCTCATTTTCTCATTTATGAATATGAAAACATAAAAAAATGCTCTGTAAAGCCCTAATCTGTAGAAAGCAGAGGTTTTGTGGTTTTTAACTTGTACTCAATAAAAATTCCGGCGGCATCTGCTGTTGTTATTTCAGACAATATGGCATCAATAATTTCTGGCTCCGTGATATTATTGAATCCCTGCTTACGAACCATCTCTTTAACGCACTCAAAACGTCGGGCTGTTGCAGGGTCGATGACAAATGTATTTAGATGCACATCATCACATGCGCCAGACGTCTCATTTAGTTTCATTTTCACTCTCCAGATCAGGAATGAAGTCAAAATTGTACGCAATTGCTTTTTCAGGTGAATCACCCGCGATAAGTTTTAACCATGAGTAAGAGTCTTGCTGATTAAGAAAAATAACGAGATAACCTTCGTCAGCACTGTTTCGCTTCTTAATGAATTCAATCTCAGTATCCATGCCAAAACCAAATGGACCATGTATCACGCGCGACTGTTCTGGAAGCATTGAGCTGAACATTGATACCACGACATCCCTCAACTCTAAATTTTGGTGAGCAATGAAAGCAACTCTTTTACCCTCCTTAACTGAAGCTACAATTCGTTTAACACTCGACTTGACGTTATAGCGATACACAATCAACCGGAGTCGTGTCATGCAGAGGAAAATAATACATACGCAGCTGACAAGAGCCCCATAAACTGAGCCTTCAATAAACCAGTTGATAAATCCTAAAGCAACTAGTCCCAAAAAAGTAACTATACTTAAAATGAAGATATAAAAGTTAATTTTACGGTCTTTGGAGTACCAGGTAGATGCAACGGCTATGATGGCCATTACGCCGACTAATGCATACATTGAAAGGTCATACGGGTTACTCATCGATAGTCTCGCAATCGTGGCCAGGGCAGCCCCTGATAGGTGAAAAATCAGGGCATTCATGAGTAGTTATAAGTCGCTCACCGGCGTTATAACGCATTTGTAGGTCCCTGCGTAAAGCTTCTGAATTGTCCCCCCCAAAAAGGTAGAGCAGAAACTCATCATCAGCCAAAAGTAACTTTTCTAGGTCATAGCACTCATGTTTGTAGTCCATCATTCCTCCTTGAGACTATTAAATCACAGAGGAAAGACAAAATTTCTGGTCTAAAGGGCTAAAACTGGAAGATGAGGTAAATTTTTTGACAAAAAAAAGCGCATAAAATATGCGCTCTTTTTTTTATAGACAACAATGGGTAATTAATTCATATGGAGTATATGTTTTTCTACTCTTGCTATGAAGTTACTCATTGAGGGAAGGTTTAACTCGTCCCCTATGCGTTTACAGTCAAAAAGTGACTTTGCTTGGGAGTAGTTAAAGCCTTTATTATTAACAAACTCTAAAATCTCATTCAGATAGGAGTTTTTACTACCGGCACTGAAGGAGTTGAGTAAAGGCCCACGATCTAGAAGTTCACACGCTTCTTTTTTGGATAATTTCATACTTTGCTTGCTTATCATTTGGCAATGATAATACTCAAAGCGTTCACTACCATCCCAGTCAAGAGATCTGGAGGAGTGAAAATCCGAAAGCAAAAGCAACATTGTGCCATGATCACGAACAACATATAAAAATTCAAAATTACCGTTTAACAACGCTTGCTTAACTAAGCGCAAATCTATCTCTATGTCGTAGTCGTACCACGGACTGTTAACAAGGGAAACAGAATGCTTCAGAATGAAGTTTTCTTTGACCCAGTTAAAAACCAATTCGATATCATAATAAACATTCATACTATGCTCTCCAAATTTAAAAAAGGGAGAGCCCCACAGGGAGCACTCTCCCTGTATGGGTTATGAAATTACTTAAGCAAGTCAAAAAATCTTTCTTCCAGTCTGGCTGGGAAAGCTTCACGACCTTTGAGCATTAACACATCGTTCCAATCGACACCTTTTGCACCATCAGGAATTTCCAGTTCAGGCAAATGAATCTCAACCCGTACTGTTGCTTCAGGATAGCGTTCAGCAAGTAAGGGCTCCATACGGCTCTTGAGAACAAGAGCTGCGAGCTCACCAGCTGAATTACCGGTGTTTGGATTTACCCGATCTTTATCCGCCCAAATCGACAATTCAATAAATTGGCAATCAGAAGGCGGCATTAAGTGTTCAGGTATTTCCAGCATTTCCATAAATGTTGAACTTGAAGATGCCCAGCAAGGAATCGAAGTCGCTTCAGTTACCGATAGCGCATTCTCAATACCTTCACTGACCCCCAAAAACCATGACTTTGTTTCGTCACAGTAAGTTGGATTAAATAACTGCATCGAACCACCATTCATCTGGTAGACCGGCTTCATCATTAACTTTGGGTTTTCAACATCAGCTTTTTTAAGTCCATCATCAGTAAGATGAGTTTTATGGATCGTGCAGTTGCGACCTAACTTATCGTTGAAGATAGCAACCATCGTTGGATGAAAACTGGCTGGTTTATTAGCTCCTGGCCAGTAACGCATCTTAGCATTAAACCCCAGACTAGCTGGTAATTTCGTGAGCATCCGTTTTATTCCGCGCCCTGAGAGATATCGAGCAACCAATGAATCGGGTGTCACAAGTTTTGTGTATTTATACACTGCCTCTAACTTGTTTATGCGACTAAGTCTCTCTTCCTCACCAATATCTGAAAAAGATTGAGCTTTTTTCTCATAAAGAACAATATTAACACGGTCGGCTTCATTTAACTTTCTGTCCTTGGAAACTCCAAGCATTTCAAGAATGTTTTTTGCAGCCTGCGTTTTACTAACGTTTTTAAGTTCAGCAATTAAATCAATGCCATCAATGAAAGTATTATGTGGATAATCTTCATGAATAGCATGAACACTTTCTAGTGTCCTATCTTTAAATCTGAATTTCGTTTTGCCACTACCAGTAAACGGACATTTGACAGAACGTGGAGCTTTTTCCAAAGCCTCTTGAAACTCAGGATAGTACGTTAATACATTACGCCAACCACCCAGCTGCTGCACATGAGATTTGACCAGGTCAAATGTTTCTTGTGCGTACTGCATAGGGGATTTAGCCGATGAATTATAATTTGTAGAATGACTCATAATACTCTCCTAGCTGACATTGTGGGTTTCACAATGCCTACTGCAATGCAGATAACATTGAGAAACCCACAACGCAGAATGAAAGAAGTGCCACGTAGTGGCACAATCATTTATAAGACTTCGAAACCATTGGCAATATATTTCGCCACCAGTCTTTCAACTGCTGAATCCATTGATTCGGAATTATCTTCGGAAAAAGTGGCATCACGAACTAAACGTTCAACCGGCATAATTCCGTTAACAACTTCCCCTTCAGTGACGTATACCTTGGTTCCAATCATCCCACTGTCTAATTGACGAGAGTCAACGCGAACACGTTTAATATATTTATTACCTTTCATTTGTTTGCTCCTAAAATGGCGAGCAAACACACCCATGCGGGTATATAAGCCCGCTTGGGAAGATAATAGAATTTAAACTAGACTTCTGATTAAATCTCTATACAAAGAATTTAATTCAGAAATATCGTTTATTTTTTTGAAATAAACTCCATCAAAGCCTAGAGGTTTATCAATGCCATAACCGACACAAACAATCTCTATGCCATGTTTTTTAGCATTTTTAACTGCAGAGCATACATCCTCTATTGAATCCGATGGTTCTCCATCAGTTGCAATGAAGATAACCTTACGTGAAAAATTCAAACGTGAGAAATATTCCACGCAAGAATTAATCGCCGTCGCAGTTGGGGTATGTAATCCACTAGAAACATTTTCATAATTAGAAAAGGAACTAGATACAGATTTATTAAAAAACTTAACTATATCAATATACCCCTCCTTTTGAACTGGATACACAATATCTGCAACATCAATATTGTTTACCGATTCACAAGCCAGGGTAAAAGCAAGGTTTGCATTTAAAGCTAATACTGATACTTCACGCATTGATACAGAGATATCACGCAGGTTAATTACCCCCACATCAGACCTTTTATATCCTTCCCCACTTTTCTTAAACACAGAAGTGGCTCCCATAGGGACTTCAACAAGCTTTCTACCATGAAGACGAGCTCCACGATCACTTAGCCGGTTGTTACGCCGTACAGTCTGTTTATTCAAAGAAGAAAGTAACTTTCTTAACTCACGGGAGTTAACCAGTGCGTCATTGTAGTCCTCTTCGGTAAGATTGATAAAACCGAATCGGAAACCAAAGTTTTGAATATCAGCATCACTGAAAGTAGATGCCATTTTAGAAATGGATTTTTTAATAGATTCATGAAAATCATGAGAATTATCCTGTTCTGCATCAGAGTCCAGGTATTCGTCAAGATCTTCAATCGCCTTTCTTAGCTGTGCTGGTGAGAAACTTGGTGTTGTACGTGAAGAAGATACAGAGTCATCAGAGCCTTCAAAATCGTCAGAGCCTTCAGAGTCGTCAGAGCCTTCAGAGTCGTCAGAACCATCAGAGTCGTCAGAACCATCAGAGTCGTCAGAACCATCAGCGTCGTCAGAACCATCAGAGTCGTCAGAACCATCAGAGTCATAAGAGTCATCAGAGTCGTCGGAGCCATCAGAGTCGTCGGAGTCGTCAGATTTGCTTTGTTCTTCTTTATCTTTTAGATCATCACGTAACTTTTCTAGTTCTTCATATAGTTTCAATCCTAACTCACACGCCCTAAGAGTTGAATTAACCCCAGTCGCTTCTAGAATTAAAGAATCAAAACGGTCTTTCATGTTGAAAAGAACAGTATCAGCAAGAGCAAAAAAATCATTCAATATTTCAGGAATACCTTCTTGCCCAAGCTGATTAACACGAAGCTTGTTTAAAATATACATTTCAATGTATGAAACGATATTAGAACCATCACCAGTCATATGCCCATCAGTAACCATAAATGAATACATTTCAGCAAGCATTGCTTTTGAAAGTGGAAACTGGTTTCCAGTTTTCTCTTCCATCTGAATGTCCTCAAAGAGGTTAATAGAGCGATGTAGCCTCTTTAGTTTTATTTCCGCTCTTCTCTCTTCATCTTTTGAAGAGAAACTAGCGATACCATCAGGCATTATACATTCGAAACCTGGAAGTTTTGATAAGTATTCATTTTCAAAAGTTACAGTTGTTTCAAGTTCTGTATAACGATTATGACCACCTTCATGACAGATCCAGCCGCTACATAGCTTCCAGTATTTGTCATTACTAAAGTCACCGTTTGGTAAAAAAATAGTTTTAGACCTCATATTAATGCATGGTGTTGCATGTGGACCCAAAAAAAGGACATTGAGTTCAGGATCAGCACCAATCACACGAGCAAGATTATCTACAGCCAACTTACTACGAATAGAATTGTTTAGTTTAATAGTCATAAAACACCCATAGAATTAAATGGGCGCACCCAAGTGGGTTTGCCCACAAGGGATTAGAAGTTTCAAAAATTAAATGGAGTCGAGAAAATTACTTTTTTCTGGACTGCATCATTATTTGAGACCGGAGTTAACGGAGAAGTAGAGGGCTTAGCATGCATACCATTACTAGCAAAAGGATCAACGAATAGAGAACCAGTGTCATTAGCCAAATTGTCATCTAAATCGTTAAAACGATTTTTAATGTCGGCGATAAAACCAGTTACCAGATCGTCACCATCCATAATTTTATTCAAACGATTTGTATCACTTAACAGCAATAACCATTCGCGGAACAAACTCATGTGAAGGGGTGAATCCAAATTACCAGAAGGAAGATGGTTCAGTACGCTTTGGATAGAGTCAGCAATTTTAGTTGCACGATCATCCAAAAACATAAAACTCACTACCTTATCTTTCAAGTTTGACAACTTCTCTACGAAAGTCTGGTCAATTTTAGGCTTTGTGCAGGAAGCATAGATAGATTCAGCAGTCAGAGCAATATCCTGTATTAAACCAACTGAATAGCGATCTCCTAAATCCTCTCCATCAATTGACATTGGTGTGAAAGGGATTGGATGGCTAATCTGGAAAAGAAACGATCTTTCGAAGTCATCTTTAGTCATACGTAATTTTTCAATTAAGTCTGCTAGTTTAGGACTTCTGTCTTTTTCCATCTGAATGTATTCCTCATAACGTTCTAGAGCATTCTGAATACCTTCCTTGAAATATTCGCGGACGGCCTCGACTTCAATCAAATACTCTTCCAGCTTAGATGTTGGGAGTATATTCATGGAGCTGAATGGAATGCAGTATTTACGTTTGAGATTACTCAATCTTGTATGAACAGCGCTCTTAAAGTTCAAAGCTTTAGTAGAAATCCATTGGACCTCAACCTTACTCACACTCGATTGATCAGATACTTCATCTCCATCAAGAAACTGTTGTATTTCATTCGTTCTACGGCGACCCTGACAACCTTCGACATCTACCTTAATAATAACGGCACCGTCTTGTAATTCAGGATTGCGGTCAATGAAACTTTTTACAGTGTTACTGATTTGAGTGGTATCAGCAATAGCAGCGATTTTGATATTAGCCATGATATTTCTCCAGTATGCACCGGAAAAATATCTCCCAAAGGGAAAATATTTCCCGGTGGGGGGGTAGGTATAATTAAAATAAACGTATCAATTACAATTGCGAAATTTGTGAAATTGAACGTGATACTTCTTCCGGGAAAAGTTGCTCAAGCAAAATTTCAGCTTTACTACATGCTTCAGAAGATAACTTAGAAGTGAATGCAATTTTAAACCCAACAGAAATTTCTTCATCAAGAACTTTGGAGGTTGAAATCCATGAAATCAATTCACGAATATCCATCACCAGTTCGTCATCTTTCAGATTGTTAAGTTCAAAAGCAACTTTTGCAAACATTCTTAAACATGAAGGTTTCAAATCAGGAAAATGAGCTTCAGCTGCACAATACATAGCTTGTTCATCAGGTCTAATCATCGGCAATATTAAAAAACGCTTAATAAATGCTGAGTCTTGAGACTGTGATGAAGCGAAACGCATATCCTCTCCACTCATGTTAGTGTTAGCTGTACCAATAAATCGGGTATAGCGATTTGCATAAATCAACTCGCCACCTTCTTTACCGGTTGCCCACGGTTTACGCTCAAGCGGCATATGAAGCTTAGCTGCCGTATCTGGGTTTATTTTATCTATCTCATCAAGAAGAATGATATGCCCATCACGATAGCCTTGCACAAGGTCACTATAAACATACCGTGTATTTCCATTTTCTAGCGTTCTCATACCTTCAAGATCATCAATAGATAATTCATTATTGATTTGTTTGATGGTGATAGGCCAGTTCAGCATATGGCTGATATATAATGCTAACTCCGTTTTACCAGATCCAGATTCCCCTTGCAGGCAGATGCCAGCAGTTACTTCATTATTTAAAAGTAACTTCACCATACGGCGAAGAGTGACTGGGTTTGGACGATATTTACTGTTTAACGGAGCACGAAAAGGAGTAACTCTTTTGAAAATAGGTATAAAGTCATTCTCTCCAAAGCAGTCAACATTAAAGTGTTCGTTTGCACGGACAATAATGTATTCTTCTCCATCTTGGTATTCTATAGCCTTGGTTAACTCTTCAGGTTTGAAATATTTAATTTCTAAGTCAGAGTTAACATTCAAAGTTAGAACATTAGCATTGTTGTTAGCAGTGTTAGCAGTGTTAGCAGTGTTAGCAGTAGTAGCGGGTGTCATATATAACTCCATTGGATATTTATGAAATTAAAAGTTTTTGATAATGGCTTTCGAAGTGCTGAAAAGTAATCCGTAATCAAATCCGTATACATGAGATATTACCTTGCATGCATCAGAATATAACCACTCAATATAATCAACAGCTTCGGTTTTAAGTACATAAGAATCGGTATTCTGATCCAATGTCCAGGCACCATTTTCACTTATATTTTCAAGGATAATCATTTGCTCATCGAAAATCTTTTTAAAGAGTTTCAATCTGTCAGCTATCGACCATTTAATGATCAATGATCTCCTTGTTTCACAGTATCTATCATCTAAAAAATCTGACCATTTTATCGGTCCTATAATAGGATGAGAAAATGTTAAGTTATCAGTTTCTAAAGATTTAATAAGTTTTTGTCTTGATTCTCTTGAGCATATCTCTAGAAGAAGTCGTGACTTAATAAAACCAATAATTTCATCTGGGTCATATCCAAACCGATGACACACAATTTGAAATTGTTTAGTACAATACCAATCTAACTCCAATTTTAGTTTTGGGGTTAAATATCGAAACCCATTGGCATCGATTTTATAAACCATCGATTGGTCTATATGGTACTGAACGGTTATAAAAGATGATTCCATTATCTTATAGAAGAACGTACATATATGTTCATCTGTCCAAATGAAATCGTCTAGCTCCTGGTAATCAGGGTTCAAAACATTGTTACCATGAACTTCAACGATTGAGTTTGATTCCACAGGTATATATACCTTTTCTTTAATTTCTTCATCCTCAAAGAAGAATCTGAAACTTAGTTGGTTTTCATTCCCAATCTTTCTTAATTTATTACTTAAATGCATGATAGGGTTCTCCATAGGAGAAACCCAAATGGGATTTCTCCCAATAGGGGGTTAAAAATTATTAACGTGTTAAAAACCTTGAACCGCCGAAACCTTCAATAGGCTTAGGAGCTCGGTGAATCAATTTCTGGGCCTGGACTCTTACAACTGTCAATTCACCAGAGTGAACTTTATCCGTAACCAGACAACCAGCTATCATCAGGTTATCGCCTCGAATAATCTCTTTAAACTCCTTATCATACAGGTCTTGAGGTATTTTCACTTGAATCGATGAAACTACCATTTCTATTTTACCACTTCTTTCCATTTCCTGTTTGTTATCAAGTATTAGCATAATAGTGTCATATTCATTACGAATAATAACCTTATTAACTTCACCGGAAATGCAAACAGTATTAATGTGATTTGTAAACATGTTAGGCCTCTTTCAAAAAATAAAAAGAGACCCAAAAGGAGTCTCTTTTTCTCCTTATGGATGTGTGATTAAACAAAAATTTGAAGATCATACCTTTTTATAAAGTACAACTTTTATAGTTGAACTCCATGAATAAGATAGGTATCAATTATAACTAATGAAATTCATAATAGTGGAGATTCCGAAATAGAGAATAGCAACACAAGCAACACCTTTCAGTACTCTTGATACCGTATTATCATATTTCTGTCCAAAAGTATTATTTTCTCCAGCTTTAATTTCTTGAGCTTGATTTTTTTCCATAGCTGCTTTAGCTTTCAATTCATCATCTTTCAATGATGCTTCAAGTTTAAGCAGTCGTGGCATTAAATCTGCAACTACAAAATCAAAACCATTTACTTTGTGAATCATCATCTCGTTAAACGATAAGTCATAGTGTTTGTCTTGAAGCCCGAATTCACTCATCAAAGGCTTCAATTTACCATAAAGGTCATTGAGGTCCTCATGACGAGATTCAACGGTCTCAACAAAGTGCTGACGTTTATAAAAAACATGCACCTCATCAATAACAAGATCAAGCCATTGACTTACTTTAACAGCACCCAGCTTGGTCAGTTTATCTTTACCGAAGTGAAGAGACTCTGAAGTTACAATGGAGCTGATATTCAACTCAACAAGCTTTTCATCAAGAGATGATAAAAAAGCTTCGAGCGTTTTTTCACGTGGGATGTCGGGAAATTCTTCAAGAAGTTGTTCAGCCTCATCGAGGTTGATCTCATTAATGAAGACATCACCAACATTCACGCTGTAAATTACAGAACGTTCACAACCAACTAAATGCTTCAGTTTAGAACTTTCTTCAAGCGCCTTTAACTCAATTACACGGCTGACAGATTCTGTCATATACCAGATGTAACTCTTATCGTTATCGGTGCCTTTTTCTATTTTACAAATATCACTGCCAGTATTCGATGGTGGAATTTCTTCACCATAAAACGCTTTGGAATGAGCCATCAAAATTGAAGATTTATCAATTTTTCCAGCAGCCGGGCGTGATGGTTTGGCTGTGGTAGATTTTTTAGCACGAGTAGCAGTTGTAGCATTAGCTGTAGCAGTAGTCATTTTATATACCTTTAAGTTTATGATTAATTCATTAGAACCGTATGTCAGTTCTGTTTGAAATTGGCGAATGCCGTCATTTATCACCCTGAAGCAACAAACCGCCTGAGTTTATACTTTTCTGGCATTAGAAAGTCCGTAGAAAGTTACTTTTGAAAAAGCAAATCAGCTACGAGTTGTTGGAACACAGATGTGAGTTATCGCACCAGCGCCATTCTTTTGGAAAGAGGCTCTGGTGTCGAAACTCAAAATTGAGCTACCCATTTATGGATATCTTAGAAGGGATAAAGGTATTAAAAGTAAAGCTATTAAGAAATTTATACATCAACCTTGTATCATTGTAAACACATATCTTCACTTCCATCAATGATTGGTATTTCTTCAGATAACTCAACTACTTTCGGGAACGACTCAGTGATAAACTCTGATGGTTTTCCATGCCAGGTAATGTAAAGCTCAAGCTCTGCCCTTGTCATCCCAACAAAAAATAAACGGCGCTCCTCTTCTATTCCTTCATCACCGATAACTTTCGGTGAGGGTATTTGGTCGTGATTGCAGTTGATGATTAGAACTTTTTTCCATTCCAGTCCTTTGGAACCATGGAGCGTGCAGAGACAGATTCCGCTTTGCTCTGTTTCACTAGATTCCACTTTGTTACCCATGGTCATGCCAGCTGCAATATTTAGCATCTTAAGCCATCCATCTTTCATTGCCCAACGGTAACATGACATTAAAGAAATCCGCGTTACTGACGGATCACCTTTCGTATTGGACATCTTGTATCCGGCCATTTCTAACCATTCTTTAATTTTTTTAAAACGGTTTTCAATTTCTTCTTTGACTCGTGTATCAGTCATCATCGGTGCCATGTGCTTGTGTAGGGTTTTGGTAAGGACTGATGCATCAGGAGGTAAATCAGTTTGTTGAAAAGTAACTTTTTTGGAACTCATATGCTTCCACACAGTGTCCAAAACTTGTTCATCCTCATTGAGGAAAGATAGAACTCGTTTCATCAGACCGATGTTACCTGGCTGTCGAAAAAAGGAGAAAAGATGGAGAATGTTGCTTGGCTCTAATCCCTCCCAGAAGGATTTCCCCCCTATCCTCGTAACCGGAACTTCAAGATAACTTTCCATTTTGTCGAGTGTCGTGTTGTTTCGGCTTAAAATCGCCCAATCATAAGGGTTTTTCTCCACCAGCTCCTTGATCACATCAAATTGGTCGTCTGCGTTATCCGATCTTATAAAAGTTACTTTTCCTTTATCCCCATTTCTGCCTGACACGAGACTCTTTTCATAGCGGGCTTTGTTCTTTCTGATCACTGTATCAGCAAATTTAAGGATCAATGGTGCACACCTGAAACATTTGGTGAGGTGAAAAACGTTAGGATTATATGCTTTATCAAACTGACGAAAGATCTTAACTCCACCTGCATCTCTGAAACTGTATATTGTCTGGTCATCATCGCCAACGATTGTGGTGTTTATGCCCCTCTTTGCGTGCTCAGATATCCAGGTAAATTGAATACCATCTGTGTCCTGTACTTCATCAACAATCAGATGAGTAATACTTAAAGGCCTCATCTTATCGGCACTCAACATGCCCACTACATACTTTGAAAGTGAGTTAAAATCTGCAACGTTATCCTTTTTGCAAAAGCTCATGTACTCGTTGTAGAACGCCACCTGGTCGCGTGTATATTTTATCCTGATAATGTCCGGGTTAAGCTCCCGGCCAATGCCGTCGATGAATGGCATTATGTCGTTCACACTTTCATGGTAGTTAAGATGTTTTTGTACTCGGGATACCATCGCCATTTGTTTGTGTCCGATTAGAAGCCCTCCTTTCCAACCTGTCTGGTTTACCATTTTTTTTATAAAACCATGAAAGGTATCGACCTCAATACGGTTAATAAATCTCGGCTCTATCATTTTTTGGAGGCTATTTTTTAAAGAGTCTGTGGCCGCTCGGGTAAAGGTCACAAGGGATACTCTGGCCAAAGGATGACGTTGAAAAATGGCTTTTGTCCCCTCCTTCATAGTGAAAGATTTGCCACTACCAGGGCAAGCAATCACCATCGTGTTTTTATCCATATTCCGTATAACACGTTCTTGTTCTTCAGTACTTGATGACATCTTAACTCCCTCATGTTCCTGCATAAATCATGTCACATTCAAGATTTTTTTTTTGGAAATATAGGCTTTTTTGAGTTTTTTTCATGTTTTTAAATCAATAACATTACATGCCCTTGTTTTTATCGGATGTTTATGAATTACCCATGAAACCTATGGTTGCTGTCATTACTTAAACTTTCATGGGTTTTTGTCTGGTATTTTTAATGGATTCTAAAATACCCCCTTGCACAGGAGTTTTATTATGAAATAATCGGTTTAAACAAACCACTGGGATGGATAAATGAAAAGAACCCTGACAGCTGTACTGGCCTGCTCTCTCCTTGCAGGATGCGCGACACAACCATCAAGTCCAGAAAACCGTATGTTCACCAAGATGCACGAAGTATACTGGCACGCTGATCCTCAGAAATCTGTTGCTGTTAATGCGTATTCTCTTGCCGGTGTACAAGTCAACGTAGAAGAGGCTGAGAATGCGTCTGGAGGCGTCGATGAGGGTATGGCTTCGAAAATGCTTCTGAACACTGCGACAGGTGCTATCACTGGTGGTCTCAAGGCAGGGATTGGAATGTTCACAGCTTCATTGTATAGCGAAGGTGATGCGGAATATATTCAGGTCATGCAATATGTGGTCTTTGTACCTAACGAAAAAAACTTACCGATCAACGATGATTCATTGGTAAAAGCGGGTGCTAAAACTATCATTGAGTCATTAAAAGATAAACCTCAAATCGGTGGCGCTACCTATGAAGCTCAAATGAAAGCATTGAGCGAATGTAAGATTAGCAAAGCTATTGTTGGTATGTGGGATAGTTGCGAGACAGCAAAAAATATACCTGGTTCTGGTAGTAATAAAACGCGCTTTTTCGATTTCCAGGTTATTAGACCTGCTACTGGTGATGAATTGAAAGAGATGAAACTGAATAAAGGCAATTATTCAGTGATTCGTTATATTGACTTTTTCCCTTTAGGGCTTGAATTTGATACAACCAATTTCCCGGGATTTACTTTGATGCCACAAACACCTAAAACAGCACCTGGTTATGCAAGTGTATCGATAAATGGGGGCGAGTATTATTTTATCAAAGGCAATATGGGGCATAAAGCATTCCCATTGAAAAAAGCAGTTAAATAAAAAAGGCCGGGTTTACCCGGCCTTTTGATTTAGTTTATTACATTACCTGTCGTAGGGTCCGAATATACAGACCCTACTTCACATATAGCAGGTCTTGGTAGATATGAACAGTCAACATTCTCTGCTTTAAGTGCCTGTACATTCTCCTCTCTTGCTTTTGTCATATTGACACTACCGCCCATTGAATCTAAAGCTCTCTCAGAGGGTAACTGAGCATTATCATTTTTATAAGGCCCCATATTGGCTACAGAGTTTTCTGTGAATGCCGCGTATTCATCAGGGACTTCTCCCGCTACAACTGCTGATTCAATATATTCAGTCATATCTATTTTATCCCAGTCAAGTTGCTGCACCTGTGAGATAGTTAATCCCACACAACCACTTTCTACTGGATTAATTCCTAACTGTGGATATGCCTGTTGCATTATTACTCTTGACAATAAAGAATTATAACAGCACATGTCGGTTGCTTTCTTAATGCACTTCTTAGTGAAACCAACGTTGAGATATTTAACACAACGATCTGTATCAATAACGAAACATGCACCTTGGTTTTTGTGAATTGATGCTTCCATTTCTTTTTGGTCACATGCCAATAGCATCTCTAATAACATTTTAGTTATTTGATATGCTGTATATATCCATCCGATTACGTTCAGGGCCAGCATAAAGTTTGTCACTGTCGATGAGAATACAGCTTGACCAGCCGCACTTCTGGTTTGATCAAAAACGAAGTCTCTTACAGCATCTGGCAACATATCGTAGGCCTTATTCATTAGCTGTTGCTTAATTGCAGCAAGGCCTCCTGTCTGTAAGCCGTCTTTCGTAAGCTCAGTAGCGGCCGCAGATCCTCCTCCTTCAATTGTGGAGGAGCCAATAAGTCTCGAGACGTTTCCTGCTATTGATTCATAAGCAGAAGTTAGTGGTTCTGTCACACGTTGCCACATTTGGCCCACGCTTGAAGATACACCGGAGGTCCATTGTCCGACAGCGTTCGTCATCGATGCCCACGTACCTGACTCACCACCAGTCCAGGTTGTCAGCTTGGCTGAAATTTTTTCCCAGTTTGTATTTCTGAGCATTGTCCCGGCTAAGATAATTGCCTCTAGTTTCCCAGCTGCACCTTGAGGAGCTTCACAACAATCTGTTTTTGCCAACCCGTTTACAAAGCCTACAGAACGGCCACACCATTGCTTCTCTCCGGAGAACACAATGCAACTGTTGGGGTCGTTAGGGTCACTACACATAGCATCACCCTGCATGTTCTGAACCATGCTGCTATAGGCTGCGACCTTACCGAAATCACTGTTTTGTTCATTCGCACCGGTATTACAAGTACCTCCTGAACATGGGATCATACCAACGCAGGTGTTTGCTTCGTTTGTTACTGTCACAGTCCTTGTGATTCCTTCATCACAGGTCCACTTTTGTTCGTACATGTAACACTGATTAGTAGCAGAATCGAACCATCCCTCAGCGCATGTTTGGCTGGACATAGTGCATGCAGAGTTTGTCGAGTATTTTGAACATGCATCAGGCATATTCTTTATCTGGTCATAGTTGTAACAAACCTCATTGCCATTCTCATCTTTAAGAATATTTCCTGATGCATCATACTGACATAATTTTTCTTTCCCTAAAGGATCGCAAAAATATCCTTCTAAATTAGTTTTCCAGGTTAAGTTACCTTGGTCTCCTTCATATAAAGGTGATGCATATTGCAATATCGATTGTGGTAAACGCTTAGTGCCTACATCAAGATCGTCAAAACGATCAAACCTGCAAAATGAACCTGTTTGTTTAACAACATCGTAGCAGCCTGGTGGGTCCTGTATATGTTTATCTTCAAGCTTGATATTTTCAAAAATTAGTTCTACTTCAAAGTACCCTTCACCGTTACCCCCGACCCATACAGTCGATGACATTTCAACTTCGTGGTCACTTTCTTTGTACACGGATTCTGAAACTTGGCTCGTTATATCAATAGGTTCACTTAATTTATTCGATTTATTTCTTTCCATACCATTACGTGGGGGGCCATAGCCAGGTTCGCGATATTCACCATCGATATGAGCAAAAATCTGCTTACCATCAAGATTGACTTGCATGTGGTCATCCCACTCAGCATTTACTATGCTTGCTGATTTTAAGATAGCGTCCTGGTGGAAATGAAGGGTCATGCTGTTGTCATAAACACCAGCAGACCAGTAATCATTACCACGCTTTCCGAACCATACACGTATGCAATTATCGCCACATACGCTTAGGTCACCATTACCACCAGAGATGTAAACTGGTACACTGAAGTCGCGAGTAATAGTGCAACTACCATAATTATCTTTTTTAGGTGCATTGCAGTAATATTCCTTATAATCTGGAATATGTTTTTCTTTTGTTGTGGTAGTTGTCTGTGTTGAACAGTTTTGCAGCCATTGACCCGTTCCAGCCGCAGCGTTCGCTATTTCATTTCTGCCACTTGTAAACATTGGATCATTTGGCGAAATATTAGGAGCTGGATTGGATTTTGTTGCAGCCACCAGCGAACGATATGCTTGCCCATCATAACTATTTGCTGTGAATAATTGACTCTTACGAGTTTTTATATCGTTTATGAACCCTTTCTCGTCACCATAACTATCACCAGCATTAAACTGAACATCAGCATTATTTTGCTCAGAACTGTACATTTCAGCTGTATTGGTGCCAGTGATTGCGCCTCCTGGATTGGGGTTGTTACTTATTGTTATACTTCCATCTTCATTACGTGAAAGTAACTTTCCACCGTTTTCAGACCCTTTTATGTTTATACTATTACCGCTCATGTTGGGTAGCGATACCGTACCAGCTATGTCCGAACCATCGGTTTTGGCATAATTCAAAACATCATCATTTGTGAATGTTTTTCCACCATATTTACTCAGATCCATTGACGAACTGTTGGTACTATCAAAACCATTTATTTTGTCGGTATAAGAAGGGTTTTCACTATTCTTATATTTTTCTAAAATGTCCTCTGTGGTTACTGTTGAAGTTCTGTTCGCTGCAGGATTAGAAAGATCAAAATTGTTTTCCAGTTGCTCATAAATTTCGTTTGCCGCATATACTTTCGGTGCCATCACAATATTGATAAGCGTGACATAATACGCCCAACTGAGCGTATTAGTTACGATTGACACAGCTACGGCTAAGGAAACAACCCTTTTAAATATCATCTTGACCCCTTAACCCAGCCACCTTACGCAGCAATCGTTATAACGCCAAAGCATGTATACATAGTTATTTACACCTATACGTTTTCGTCCGCCCTTCCGTGTCGACCAGTCATGAACAGAATCACCAAGTCTATGACAACATTCCGGTCCTTCTGCTTCCGGGACGGGATACAGCATCGATAGCCTGTACTGTGATCTAGGCATGAAATAACTGAACCTGCGTTCGCACATAGCATCCTGGCCCATGGTTTTCATCAACATTCCTTGCCTGTGCAACTTGGTAATCATTCGTTGAGTTAATAATGAGGAAACCCGGACTGAATCGTCATTCGCAAAAACATGGCCGGTTAGCGGATAGAGGTTACCATCACAACCTGCACAAAAGTGGGCACTCAGATTGTCAGCTCCAGCTGTAACCTTCACACAGTCAGCTGCGCACCACATTGAAGCAATAGGATTTGCGAAAACAACTGCCTCAGGATTCAATACGAGTGTAAGCAGGTCATTTTCCCAGAGCGGATCAACTTCGCTAATGTAGGTAAGAGACGGGTCAATATAAGGCTCAGCGGTACAATCCCCCATAATGAGAAGCTTAAGCATCACTAGGATCGGAAACTCCCATAAGTGAACATCATAAAACCCTGCCTCATTACCCCCTTTGGGCCTGTTAGTTGCTCCTTTCCCCATATCGAAGCTTGAAGACTGAAGACTAACCCCTTCAAGGAATGGCGAACACCATGGTGACTGTACAACCTCTACTATTTTTACTGGTTGGAAAAACGACAGTTGCCATCCTACCTCTGGGACCCCATTTTGATCTGTGCAATAACATACGGGTTGTGACGGTGCAGCCCCTTCTGGTGAGGAGCCTACTCCCATAATGCGCATTGGAAAAATACAGCTCCAACAGATGTTTTTAATCAAACCTTTCCAAACACCGGCCGATTGACAGATTCCGCTACCCGTCTCAGCCCCAATCGCCATTCCTGGTAAAGCCAGGCTGAGCATGACAGCAGTGAATGCTGACAAAAGTAACTTTCGAATCATTGAGCCGCCTCTTTTTCTGATTGCTGATTTATACGCGTATACTCGCGTACATCTGCCTGAGCAAACTGCTGTACTTTGAAGTAGGTTCCTTCAACCGATATGATTGTAGGGGTGGACTTAATCAGGAACCGGCTAATGATTTCAGGGTTGATCTTGTACATCTGCCCATAGAACTGGCCGCGCAACTCCTCTAAATGCTTCCAGCCATCATCACGTTTGATTCGCGTAAAAATGGGCATAACTTTTCCTTCGCCGAAACGGTGACGAAACTGTATTTTGGCCCATGTCAGCTGCTCTGAATTCATTGGGTCAAAAACGATCATTGTCAGTTTCTGTGGAAATTGAGCAAGAGGATTTCCCTTCTGCCCTGCAGCAGCAATGAGGTTACCTTGGTTATCTCTAATATCTTGGTTTACCTGAATAGTTGGGTCGATATACCAGATTTTATTCTCGTCAGATACCGGAAGGGACGCCATCCACTGATTTTGCCAAGTTGATTTTATAGCGTTCTTTTTAGCTGCCTCCCAGTCATATTTATTACTCCGCTCCTCAAGTTCCTGTACAATACTTTTCTCTTTTATAGGGAATGTTTGGGCGGAAACCGGGAAAGATGTTCTTTCTGGGTTTTCCTCGATCTGTTTCATGAAGTACTTGATGTTAATCGACCCACTAATTTTGTAGGTTTTATCATCTTTTCTATATACCATCGTTGGAACTTCTTTTACGCTATACTGGGTAAAACTTTCCGGATCGAGGGTGACTAAAGGTTCATTTTTTATTTTTGCTTTCGATATATAATCACGCAACACTACCTGCATCTGAATAAGATTTTCTACACCGTCCTTAAGCCCCCTGAACACCACGCGCGCATTGTTTTCTGATGCTGTTTTAATCAGGTCTATCAACACATAGTCTGGCATGCTGAATGAAGCAAATATTGTCAAACCATTATCAGTTGAAAGTTCTTCATTTTTGTTGTTATCTAATTTACGTTCGAAGTCCTGTGCAGTAATTCCCGATTTGCCAAACATTTTTTCAACGTTGGAAGACTGGGTTCGCATTGTCTCGTTTTTTGACTTGTTGATTGTGTCTGCCTCTTCAGAAAAGGCCTCTGTAGACTGATTCTTTTTTATGTCCTGCGCTATGTCACTCATTGTTTCCGCTTCACGCAGCTTACCTGTGTGTTCTATCACCGCACGTACACTGTCGGAAACAGAGCTGGGATTGTATCGAGGAGCTCCGACAATCGACTCTATGCTTTGAGTCTTTGCATGATCAATTGAGTCATCGGCATATGACAGAGATGTAGCTAACAGGCAGCTAAAAAGTAACTTTTTAATACATTCAGAAGATGGCATATGCTTTTCCTGTGATTGTCGTTTCTGGTATTGTTCCCCAAAAACGGGAATCCCATGAGTAATCGGTCTGGCCAACTACGAAAATGTGTCCAGCTGGAACCGTGATTTCACGATTCAGAAAATTCGGTTCAATATGGTATTTTTTGGCAATACGCCTTCCGTCAACCCGGAAAATACGGTCGCCGTTTTTAACGTATGTTTCTGTAATCTGGATTTTGTCCCCACCCTTACCAGCTACGATTTTTATTACCTTCTCCCCAGGTTTAATGAATCGAACATCTCTGTCCATGGTGAAGTTAATCATATCCCCAATTTCATAGCTCTTATCATATTTATCCACCATGTAATAATCAGCTGGAATACAGCCGTGCAGGAGTCCATGACCAAGAGTGAAACGGGAAAAGAACAGATGCATTAATACCGAGATGATCACCAGGTGCAGAATCAGTGATTTATCAACTCGTAAAACACCTCTTCTATGCGGAGAAAGATATCTAAGGGACATCAACATGAGATGGGTCCTGAATGATTATTTCAGGATATTATGCCCGAAAGGAAGAGACCATTTGCTGAATAACAAGATGATTTTAATCATTTACCAAAAAAAATAGCCCCTGACTCAGGGGCTACACAAGAGAATGACTTATGTTAGTTATTCAACGTAATGAAACTTGTCGCTGAATCACCGCTGTCATCATAAGCCGTTATAGACACCACCAGCTTACCCTTATTTTGAGCTTTGGACAGTGTTGCAGTACTTCCGAACACACCACGAACCTGATCATTTACCTTCCAAACATAACTGGAAATCTTGCCGTCAGGATCACTGCATTTTGCAGTAAATGCCCAGCTCAGTTGCGTTTCAGTGTATGTCAGGTTACATGTAGGAGGCGTGTTCGGTATCACGTCAAAATCAACCACAACAACCCCTCTCTGACCCTGCGTACTGACAACGTCCATTTCCAGTTTATAACTACCTTCCATGATGTTCTCAAACGTCTGTGACCAGTAATTTTTGCCACCATCGACAGGCTTACCATTCAGCTTAAACGTTACATTGTCAATTGAGTCTGCCGAGTGGGCCAGCTTAACACTGGACCTCATGGATAGGTCCAGTGGGGCCCTCATGAACTTGTTAGAGTATTTCGGGGTAACGGTTATTTCCATCGGACTCTGTTCGTTCACGATAAAAGTGTAATCAACCCGGGCTTCATTGTTCCTGTTATCCTTCAGGACATACGTCAGCGTATGTGTACCTGATTTTGTTACCTGGAAGACTTTCGTCCCGTTATTGTCGCTGGACAGCGTCATCACATCTTTGTCGTATTGCCAGTCTTGGGTGAACTCGACCCCAGGGTAAGATACATCCACACCAGAGACTGATACGGTGAGTTCCGACGGTATCATGGTGTATTTCAGTTTTGTATTCAGGCGTGGTTCCGGGAATTTGTATACCCAAGATTTTACGCTGATTTTCCGTTTTGCTATGGTTCTGTCTTTTGCCTCCGGCATGTAGGCCTGATAGGTAAACGTTGCATACCCACGTTCATCTAACATGTCTTCGGTCAGGACGGTATCAAGAAGCCCCCCCTGTTTTACGCTGCCATCTGGGAGCACCCACTCCTCGACAACGTTAGCATCAGATGAGTACTCGATATTCGGGTTCGTGTATGTACCCTGCAAAGTAACTTTTTTACCTACCTCTACCTGCGAGTTCCCTTCAACCTTAACCGACAATTTCTTATGCTTAATGACTGTGACGCGGGCTCGGGTTTCTTTCCATGCAGATTTCCCGGCCATCTCGTCGGTTTCGGTATAGCGTACTTTTGCAAAGATATATTTGGGAACCACGGAGGACGTAATCATGTATTTTACCCCGCCCTCTGTCCATTCCTCACCATCCTCGGACCACTGAACTTCAACTGCACTACCCTGTACATCTTCATTGTTATCAGTCAGTGTCACCGGGATGCTATGCCCCTCAAGAACCTTACCAACCGATATAACAGGTTTAGGTTCCTGGTAAGCAACCACTGTAAGATTATCGGTATAAGAGACCTTGCCAGTGTATTTATTGGTCAGCTTGGCTCGGTAAAGCCACTTACCAACCTCTTTTTGTTTGATGCTTACGCTTCGAAGACCGGTCAAATCTTCAAGCGTATTCCAGGTTGATCCATTGTTACTAGACATCTGCCATTCTGTCGGACTCAGGGAGTCATAATCATCAGTACTTTTCGTTCTGAATGAGACCATTGCGGACAGAGGAACTCGGCCGACAATAAGCGATTTAGACAAACCACCCTCGAGGTCAGCACCTTTATAAACCCTGATACTAGTCGTTGAGGTCTCCCGTTTGAGTACAAAATCGTTAAACGGACTTCGTACCGTAGCCACAGCGATGATGCGGTGGCTACCCAGAGTCAGATCGTCCATGTTGAGCTCACCGGTCGCAATCCCCTCAGAGTTGACGGCCAGATCGCCGGTCAGCGGAGTTCTCTCAGTTACCGAAACATCTTTACCGGTTTCTTCATCCGTCACCCATTTAGAAGTAACTTTGTAAACCACCACATCCCAGTTACCCATCGTGGATGCATCGTACAATGTACAGTTACAGCTGTTATTCCATTGGCCTATGTTTACCGAAACCGGTACTTTCAGGCTCGTCGCTGATTTACGCTCTGCAACTTTCATATAAGCACGAATGCTGAAGTTTGGAACAGTATAAACTTTGAGCACGCTGGATGACTTTATACTGGCTTCGTTTTCGTAGGACGCTTCGATGTTTACATTCGTTTGCGTCCATAATGGCGCTGCCGGTACTTTTATTCGTTCAGAATAAGTTACCGGCGTGTCGCCACCTGATTTATTCTTATAGGTTTTAGTTTCAGCGTCCTGTCCCTCAACCTTAGTTGTAAGGACAACGTTTGCCGGTACTGATTTTGCTAGCACCTTAGCTGCGTCCCCACCAGTGATATAAACAAGTGCTGTATCCTTACCAAGAGTCTCAACCGTTTTACTCATCTTGTAAGAAATTTCAGGTGAAAACGGTTCAACGGCTTTAACAGTTTTACGGTTATGAGTGGCAATGGCTTTAGAGCCCTTTGTATTAATTACATAGACGTTGTAGTCAAGTACGTTATCGCCAACTTTAGAGAAGTAACCTGTGAGGCCTGGAACTTTAGATTTTGAGTAAAATTCGAGACCAGATGGAACGTTGTTCCACTGAACATAACAGGCAGTTCCATAAACCGCTGTTCCGAACTGACTAAGGAACGTCTGAGCGTCTTCCTCAGTAGAAAAAATCTTACAGGTATTGCCAGATAGCTGGGTAACCAGTGAAGTGTAAGGACGGACGTAACCGTAAATCGTTGACGCAGATTCGATAGACTTCAGTGTGAAAGTCATCGGCATATAGGTGAAATCGATTGTATAGGTTTTGGATATACCATTAACGTTCTCAGCAACAACCGTCAAAGTATGGACTTTGTTAGTTTCGAGTGACGCCATCGGTTTTAACCGGTAGATCCCTTTGACGTTGGTGGGGGTGTATGAAGCCATGACATTATCAATGACAACGCTCTTGATATCGGCTACACCCTCTTCGCCCTGGAATGCAGCGATAACGATTTCATTCAGGAAGTACACCTGATCGCGCTTAACAAGCTCTGCGCCGTCCTTGAAAACGGAAACAGAAGGCTCATCAGACAGTATGAGTTTAGATTCCGGTTCGGTATAAGTGGAGTCATTACCTGCTGTATTCGAGACAGAATATGTTGCAATGTAAGAAGCGCTGGCCAGATCGCTTATATCAAAAAAATAGACAAATTTACCAGAAATTTCTTGATATCCGGCGACAGGCTGAAGTGTACGACGGGATGGGGTTGACCAAATTTTGTTAAAGTTGAGCTCCGTACCGTCATCTAAAGTAACTTTTGTTGTTGGAGAGAAACTACCGTCAGGAGCAAGCGTGAGCGACATTGCTGCTGGTTTCCACCAGTCATTGGTATCTGACCGGGCCGGAACCGAAACAGCGACAGCGATAGTCTGCGGAGCGACGTAGATATCTTTATCTCCGACCTTGAATGATCGAACTTCTTTAGACACGTTCCAGAATGTAGTGTCTATCGCTGGAGCGCGATAATCCCAGCTTAATCTCACCTTAGAGGTTACTGGTGGGGAGAAGTAATTATTGAACGAGTTTACGGTTACACCTACATCCCTGCTTCCGAAATCTGAACTCCCATCGCTGATGCCGACACTTCCGGTCGTTATGGAACATTTTGAGCCTCCTGCAGCAATGGCGCAGGAGGTACCAGAGCCGACAGAAGCGACCATATCGTAGTCTCGAGGTTCAACGGTGATATCAATATTTGAGAGTGTTTCGTTTTTAATGTATGACGTCAGCGTTGAACCGGAAGAACCGTTGCTCATTGACCCTTTTATAGAGGAGATCACAGGGGGAACAGGCGCAACAGTCTTGAAGTTGTACTCCCCTTCCTTGACTATGACTTTTTCACGTTCAGAACCCGAGTAGTAAACGATTTGCCAGGGTAATTTGATCTCACCGGCGATGGCAGGAATGCCCTTCAGGGAGAAGCCATTAGCAATCGGCATGCCGGAATTATTAGGTAACCATTCAAACACACATTTCAGGCTACCAGCCGTACTTTTGACATTGGGATCAGAAGACACATCGCACCCTTCTGATACCGGAATGGCTGTAACCGTACTTTCTTTTACGAAAGCCGTATTTACTTGTGAACTGGTAGAAAATTTGACATCAGGTAATGACGTTTCTAGGGTACCGGAAACCATTATCGATTCTGCGTTTGAAAAAGCACTGAACACAGAACAGAACATAAGCAAAGAGATTTTATTAATTTTAGTCATGGAACGCTCTGTACGTAGTTATGCCATAGTTACATCTAATGTATCCTATGGACCGAGCGTATTTTCTTAATTAAGAGAAGTATCTTTTTTGAAATTCCAGGAAAACGGGAATGTACTGATAGAAAAGTTACTTTTGTAGTTGCGAATTGGCATTAAGACGCATGCACGTTAGAACCGTGTCTGATGGAACCCCTGGATTTCGGGCCAGTATGACAGACAAGAGGAAAAGACCTAAGCGAAGGCAAGCAGCTGGCTCAATACTAATTTTATGTATAAAGTTAATGGCTCGCTCATCTTTGTTGATTGCTACAACTCCCCCCTCCATCATCGCTGTGGGTTTGCCGTCAAAAGTAACTTTTACGTTTTTGTATACTTGCTTATTATGGTGCTTTGTTTTTTTATCTTTCAGAACAGCCTTATGAGTAAGGCGAAGAAACGCCATGCATAAAGTGATCACTTCATCATCACTCAGCTTAGTTGAAAAGGCCTTTTGGCCAGTCCAGTCAAACGCGCCCGGCTTAGAAGCTAAAGGCCCCGCAAGGATAAGATTAACACTGCCATTTGTCTCAGAAAAATTTAGCTCAAGAGCAGCCTTGCCAGAATTAAAAACCTTTTCATTTCGGTAATTTTGATGTTGTGGATCTTCATTAATTAAATTTTCCACCAAATTTTTCCTTCGCCTTCGTTAATTAAATTTTTAATCAAACCAATGTAGGTATTCCCCCCAGATTGCTTCATCGCAAAGATATAAGCACTGGTCTCTAGCATTAGATAGTCTCCAGAGGGGGCACCAGGAGGAACCTCTGTAGAGCTAAAGCTTTTAGTGTACTCCTTTTTAACAATCGAAGGGACATTGTTAATCATTATTGTTTTTTCATCAACCACCTTAAAACTCATATTGGTTTCAGTTCCCGCCAGACTTACGGCGTGAACTGATTTTTGCATAAAGCTCGAGAGGCTAGGTTTATTCATAGTTTGAGAATAAATACCTAGCAGGATAATTAGTGGAACTATGAAGAAACTAGCCTTTTTAATACTCACTATCGTCATCGTCGTCAAATCCCCCTTGGGTCTGGCATGCAGTGATGTAAAGAAGTCTAAGTTGATGTAGGAAATTCTCAGCTGTTGCACCACCTACAAATGTTATCATTCTGTTAATTCTGATGCCTGCATCTTCAAGCTCAAACTCAGCTATTCCACAATCCGACATTATAGTCATCGTGTTTTCATCTGGGTCTTCATCAAGCGAAGGGGGTATAATAATGGATAAGATAACAGTATCAACTGGAGCTATTTCCCAATTGTGTTCTTCTCGAGCCATAGGAATTATCTGAATAAAATACCCATCCAAGATCAAAGAAAGTGGATTTCGCGTGTTGTCAGCAAACCCAAAACTATTGGTTGCTTCTTCGAAGTTTAAGCCTGAGCGCTCAATAATCTTGAGAAGTTCCTGCTTTCGTACCCCATGGTAAATCATGCCATCTGTCATCTGTAGTTACTCATGTGCTTTGATGGATAGTGTGTCGCTAAAAATCATACCAAAAACAAAGTATTCCTACCTCAGCCAGAGCGAGAAAAAAGTTAACCTTCGCACTGAACCTGTAGGTTTATCTAATCTTAGCTTAACATGTAAGCTACCGATTTCTGCACCCTTCGAAATTCTAAGGGCTCGTATTATTAACTTGTTCAACTAGATCATCAATCGAAAGGGACCTTTTACAACGCACCAAAAGTTACTTTATCAACACGAACCCTGTTTCGCTCGAATAAGAAACTGGATTGTGATTTGGATACAGGATCTTTAACTTTAGCATTCCGAAATGGCTTTGCGCTTGTATCGGAAGATGTCAATTTAAAACAATATGTTAAGACATTCGATTATGTGTTGGTCGACATGACTTTTCACTGTGTCTTCACCTACGAATGTGTAACTGAGGCAATGCAGCAACCTTGGCGAAAAATGTGTTTGTCACCACAAGAGGTCTGTCCTCTGGTTACATTTAAACCACACTTATTACGAGCCTACATGGGAATGTTTCTCATGAACAACCAAAAAAAGTCACTTTCACATAAATCTAACAATGTTTTGAAAAAAAAATTGTAAAAATAGCTTTTTGCCTCGCTGGCGACCTCATCAGGTCCTTCGTAAAGGTATGATCTGGTAGAGGTGATAAATGACTATTCTTTCAAATCTAAGTATTGATCTTACTGATTTTACAGGACGGATTCTTATCGTCAGTGACCTATATGGACATTTTGAACTGTTGCTCAAAGGCCTTTATAAGCTGACCCGATCGGGTGAAGAAGTGGTAATTATTACTACTGGTAATTTATTTGACTGGGGCCCTTCAGCCTGTCAGCTGCTTGAGGCTGTTGTTTACAAAAAGTTTGGAGACAGGAAAGTTCATTTTTTTACGGTTGTTGGTTTTCATGAATTGCTTATGACTGATGCCATTACTCAAAAGAACATTAAAACTTTCAGGTACTTTCCGGATACACATACGCGTAAACACTGGAGAAGTTTAGGTGGAAGCTGGCATGACTCTTACGACCAGATTTTGCTTGAACGTGATATTTACAAAATCGATTATCCACTGGTGATTAATCTTAAAACAAGGCTAGGAACATACATAATTGGTTCGTCAGATATCCCCCAGGATGGTAGGGACTGGAACACTATCATGGCAACCTTGAACAAGATGGATAATCTAAACCTAAGAATTATGGCGAGCAATATCACCAAGAGTCGGCATTACCTTGAGTCAGGGAATTCTATTAAGGATAAATCCCTTGTCGTGTTAGGTGTACATCAACCTAAGCAAATATACGGAATTTTCAAAAATGAAATAGAATTAGCTAAATCAACCTTGTGTCTATTCCCTAACGATTGGGATGGATTATCAAATGCTCCAAAGGATTTCAAAATTCGATTTCTTGACATCACTGAAAGTGAACATGGGAGTTGCTATGACTTTTAAGAATATAGCTTGTATTTGCTTATTGTTTCCAACTGCAGGCTACGTAATGGCAGACTCTCAACTCCAGCTAAGTTCGGATGTTATGGTTGAACAGCGGTTGAAAAACATAGATGTCAAAACCAGTTTTTTTAAAAACAAAATTGACGATACTAAATATATACGAATCACCAATCTGACAGTATCATTCCCATTAATCCTTTCCTTGCCTGAGATTAAATATTCTGTCATTGCTAAAAATGGCCACGGTACACTGCCATCTGATGGTAAAGATATGATTTGGGTAGAACCAGGAAGTAACGTTATACTGAAGATAAAAGAAGGTTCAAAATTCTATGATTTTGTTCCAATTGTCTACATTACAGGGAAAAATGTCCCCAAAATACTTACTGTTTTACCAGGTAAAGAAATAAGCGCAGCAAAAGAGACAATGGTAATTGACTATAAAAACCCGCCAACTCCAAAAAGGCTATCCAATAATGAAAGGATTGTTAACTTATCAAACTTTAACAATATAAACAAACTGAACAAAGGTTATTATAAGATTCAGGTAAATCAATTTACATCACTGAGCTTTGATAAGGAGGTTTTTATTATTGGACGAAACAACATGCTGGCTGGGTCACAATATTTTACTAAAAAACTTATTGCCTACCCACGCGAAAAAATAATTATAAACATAAGTGGAGAAACTCATGTTAAAAAATAGCCTGATGTTTATGATGGCAGTTATTCTTACAGCTTGTCATCAGGTGCCTGGGTGGCATAAAACGCTACCCGCAATTAACTTTAACCCAGCAAAAACAATTGAAATGCCAGGGAAAGTTACAGGGAAATATTCTGTTCGCGTAGTCAATGCAGGTATCGATGTATATGTTATAATTGACAATGGTTATAATGAGTTTATGACTGTAGATAAACTTTCCTTATACGGTAATCGTTGCGGATATGAGTCTCAGGAGGAGTTGCTCATTCCTCCCGCTGCAGTCAGTACATATATGGTACCTAATGTTGCATTATTAGGTCTGTGTTATACAGATGATATCAAGATGATTTTCATTAACAATAAATTCAATGGATTGTCCAAAGATAAGAAGGATACAACTGTCCCTGTTGAAGTGATGATGCAGTTTAAGCTTACTTCTGCTGAAGAAAAAGAGGAGTTTAATGATGTTATTTATAGCTCGTGGAATTAAAAAAGTTTGCTTAGCTGGATTCGCTATTATTCTGACAACAAGTGTTTCATGGGCCTTTACCTATACGATTGACTCAAATCCCCAAGGAGCTGTAGTCATTAATGTGATCACAAAGGAAAGAATGGGTTTCACACCAATTAAAGTGGAGATACCAGATACACAGGAAGGAAAAACATTTGGTATACTTTACAAAGACTACCGAAATGTTGCCCTCATGATATACAAACCAGCACCAACCGAAGAGAGAGCGTTTACAAATAGTCCGCCCGTTGTGGTCACTAGCGCTCTTCCTGGTGAATATCCCTTAAGTGTAAATATTGATGAAGTACGGGATAAAGTTGTTGTGGATTTGCGTCCAGTCATGTCACAACCTGTTACGTTACAATAAAAAAGGGGCTTATGCCCCTTTTCTCTTTAAGCAACTTGCCTTGTTTTCATGCCTAACTGTACGAGCTCTTCTTCATAAACCCTGTCAATTGCTTCTGCATACGTATATCCGTCACTAACAAGGTTCCAAATTTTACGTCGGTCTGCCGGGTCTGTAGTAAAACAAAGCTCCATTTTACGATCAACATAAAGACGGACGATTTGCTGCACGTTCTCAAAACGAATCATAATCTCAGAAAAAACATACTTTACAGTCCTGATCATTTTCATCCGTTCATATTCTGATGCTGATGCAGAAATATATTTATTTTTCTCCATTGAATCAATTGCCTCTGGACTCTGCTTCATTATAAATTTCCACGGTGAGTTGTTGGCTATCGCAACACCAATTGGCGACTTGTAGAAATCTTCGAAGCTCTGTGTAATACAAATCCCTGCACAGTTTGTTTTACGGAAACGACGCCATGCTGCTTCTAGGAATTTGGTAAAAAAGTTAACAGCAGCATCCTCACCATTACTTTCTCCGATATACTCCCAGGCCTCATCAAGTATAAACAAACGACGACGCCCATCCTTTTTAATAAACATAGCATGCTGTGCAGCCTGGATTATCGACATTAACACAACCCACTGAAGATGTGGTGTAGGTTTGAGTTCTTCAAGTTCAAGGACAATGAAGCGGCTATTAAAATTTATGGGTGGCAATGATGTTGTAAACCTCCTACCGTAAATGCCGCCTTCACACCAAGGTCCAAGTTGAATACCTATATCTTTAATTTCTTGTTTTTCATGCTTCATGCATTTTTTAGCAAAGCCAGTGACTGAAGGAAGATATCCATCTTCAGGGCTATTTGATTCCTCAGCAATAAGACGAAGCATTACTGCTTCCTGTAAAGAACTAATGTTACCATTACTTGAAGCCATTAGTTTTAGTTGATTCAGTACCATGATTGTTTGAGCAATAATGTCTGATTCTTTACTTTCTTCACCTGAATTTCCCGTTAACCCCTCCAATGATTCATCTCCTGTATATTTTCTCACCAGGAAAGCGAAAGGGTTAAGAGAAAAGGTCGCGTCAACTCCAAAGTCAATAAACTGAGAGTCCTCAAATTGCTCTGCAAGCCCTTGATATGAACGTCCGATATCAACAACAAACACCTGAGCACCATCTGGTGACGCATTAAATTTGCCATTCAGGTCCAGAGGCGGATCGTATTTATCTGCCATAAGCAGATCTCTAATATCATCAAAATGGTAAAGCGGATTTATATGCTCGCCAGAACATAGATAGTTGAGAATAATGTTGTTTGCTGCAAATGATTTACCTGCCCCTGATGTTGCCCCAACGCATACGTTGTAACTGGCTGAAGTCTCGAAAATATCAATCATAACCAACTGTCCCTCGCGGGTTACAAATGGGATGACTGGATTCGCAGAGTTTCCTTTCCACGGACCAAAGATAGGAGCTAAGTGAGCCGCACCCGTATTCGTCATTACATCACCACGATCCATATCTCTAAATGTCGACGGATCATTACATAATGGTAAAGCCGACATGACGCCTGAAAAACAAATATAACTATCATCAGCTACAACAATTTTTTTCTCGCTGTAATAGTTAATCAGATCTTTTGCAGCTTTTTTCACTTTTTCCAGTGTATTATCCATGACGATAAATGTCATGTAAGTTTGTAGTAATTTAGCCTTATCCTCCAGCTCTCTAGTCAATGCCGAGTAATCCTTATCCATATCGGCAAGGCGAGGAAGATATTTTAAAACAATAGGTATTTTAGACTGATTATCTGTTATCGCTTTATAACGAAGATACTCTTTCTGTATTTTCTTTTGATGAGGGTATTGTATACAGAAGTTGATAATAAAAGGTGAGAAAATGGTTTTGCTTCCTGTCATCCAGTCAACAACCAGCTCGTAAACAGCACCAAAGTTGACATATTCAGGGAATTTGGTCATAGACAAATGCTTAAAATATCGTTGCGCTGTTTCATCATCATCAGCAGACAATGACGCGAAATAATCCTCCCCCACCTCATACTTCCTTCCTGGAATGTTGACCTGATTATTTAATGGCATTAATGTACTAGATTCCAGTCCACCATATTTCCATCTGGAGTTTTTCCCAGGGTTTAATATTTTATCAACACTGTACAACCATGTGTCAGCATTACCAACAATTGGTGACAGGGTTAAACCTTCTAGTTTAGATAGAAGGTCTTTAAAAAGGCCATCTAATCGCATTGATTCGGACTCGCTCGGAGAAAAACCTTTAATAGGTATCCGAACCGTTACCCACAACTCGAAATTTCTAAGCTTCAAATCGTCGGCTTGAGTAATCTTAATCCCATCAGCAACTTTCAAAGGGTCATATTGACTTTTCGTAAGATAATCCAGTGAATATACGGTAAGAAGATCCGCTTTTTCATTATCCCTACCTCCCATTCTATTACCCCGGCGACGCAACCAACGGGACAATGATGTGTTGACATCAGGTAAAGCAGCCAATGTCATTTGCATAATGGACTCCGCAGGAAAATCCATTTTAAACAGATCCGTCAACAGATTTTGTTGGTTATCATACAATCCAGGTGATGGGTTGCAGACAAAAAAGAAACCTACAGCATTATCTTCCAGCAAAAAATAAGGTGCATCCACCATCCTGTCGACCACGGGAATGAAGTGCCCTAAGTTAAATCTTTCCAGTTCTTTTGCGAGACGTGAATTGTTCATACTGTTACCTTACATTCCGTGGAACACTATATTTATGCGAGTGGCTAGAAAGAACTACCGGTGACCCCATTTGCTGTTACACCTTTAGTGCTGCGCTGCTGCTGCTGCATGTTGTCACGAGCGCGGTCCTGAATTTCCAGTGGAACAATTCGCGCAGGATTATTTAATGCTGAATCACCGGCCACCCACGTTTGAGGTTTAACATTGACATAGACGTAGCCAGGGAGGTTCAGAGCGTCGTTATCGTCTGTGTAAGGGGCGATAAGAACACGCATAACTTTACCTTGCCTTAACACGGCCAGAGGCTCAGGAGCGATAACAGCTTGTCTGGTACCCTGTACCTGATACTGACGCTCTTGATATGAGCTCAGGGTTGGATTGACCGGTTTGCCATCAAATTCTGAATACAGTCCCTTTCCTGCTGGTACGCGCTGCTGCGACACGTAACTCGCTGTTGTCAGCGGTTTGACCGGCTGGGGAGTTCCGGAGAACAACGGCTTAGGGCCAGCACTAACCACCGGCTTCTGGGGGTACTGCACGCCCGGCGGTGGAGTTAACGTCGTCGGATATTTGCTATCTGCAATATCCTGCTTTCCCCCATCACCTTCCTTTTTTAAATACTTGAGGTCGTCATGATTGTTAGTGGCTTCCATAATTGCCCGAGGTCCCATACACAGAACACCTTTTTCAATACCAGGGCAGGAGCTCTCAGATTGACCTATGCAACCAGATAATGTAGATACCGCAGCAACAGACAAGAGTAATTTCGTGATGTTATTCATATGCATACCTTATTTATCAAAAGGATTTTTAAGCAATGGTTGTAAGTTCATTTTCAACCAGTTGTTATAATCAGTTGGTAATCCATTGCCCAATACTCCATCTTCACGAACTACAGATGGAATACCTTGAACGTTATAAATAGATGCCAGATATAAACCAGTCACGATAGGTTCTACTGAACAATCTTTAATATTTTCATGGGCGATAAGCCTGCTGTTTATATCTTTTGATTTACCTATTAACGACTGAAGGATATCGTAATTGGTAATTTTTCCAGCTTTAACAGAACACCACATTTGTTTGACTCGTTTCGCCGACTCGCCAGGGCTTGGTAATATAACAATATCGAAACGTACCCCTTCCCTCTGTTCATTCATCTTTTTCAGAAAGTCAATGCAATCTTGACAATCAAGTGAAATGAAAAGTACTGCCTGTCGTTTGAGGGATGGATTCCCGAACTGAATAGTAAAGGCATCCTCAGGTTTGAACGGGGCTTCGCTCAATGGTAAAAAGTAACTTTCTCGGATATCTGATATCGACTTAATCTGTTTTTTTCGGAGCACGTCGTAGACTTTACCTTCTGAAAAAGAATAGCGCCCCGTTGTGGTAACTAGAGTGAGTCCACTTCGCTGATCCTCAAATAAGAATATCCCACCTGTAGGTAAGTAAACAGCATCCTTTGGCTGGGAAGAACCTAGCTGGCTAAATAATCCCCGTGTTGACTGATTTAAAGCAAGACCATTTTCAGCAGCAGCGCGAGTTAAAGCCACAGCTTCAGCATCATATTTATCAGCGGCAGGTGAATGAGCTGAATTGAGTAGTGCTAAACACGCGAGCGACTTGAAAAATAACTTTCTCATGATCACTGTTTACCCTCATAATATTTGGGGTCTATACCATATTCAGTTAGTTCCCTTTCTACATCGGATTCATTTATGTAAGCAATTTCATCTACTGTTGATGGCCGAGTAATAACGTAATTCATATCAAGAACAATGAAATCACGAGCCCGATATAGCGCCATCAACTTGCGAATATAAGTGATGTAACCGGAATTATTCCCATTGTGTGACTTTAAATACTGCTCATTCAAAGCCGAAGGATTAAGAACGGCTATTTTGACGCTCTTGTGAAACAGACCTACACCTACATCCATTTGTTTCCCAATATACACTGAAATACATACCAGGATAGCGACGAAAATGATGATTTTAATAGCCTTTTCGACGAAAGAATAAGACAGAGAGAATGTCAGGCTTTTCTGTTCGCTTGCCACTTTTTCAAAATCAGCGTCATTTTGATCTTCATCTTTTACTGGTTGAGTCATGTTTATTTCGCCGATAAATTGGTTGGGATGGATGCACCACTTAGAACGACAAAAGTCGCATTAATACCCGGAGAAAGCTCCACAACTGGCCACTGCTGGTCTATGATGTGTGTATACCAGTCTGTCAGCTTGTTTAATCCTCCCGAGACCGCACCGCTTGCGCTCACAGCGCCAAGAGCACCAATATTTGGTCCTTGGTATTGTGCTTGTGAGTTAGGATCGATATTCAGCTGACTAACTTTGCTTGGGCTTAGTCCCTGCGCCAGCGCGCTAAGGCCACCTGCAAAGGCACTACCCATAATGGCGTTACCGTTTCGGGAGATAAGCGTACCTTTGATACCGGCTTTCCCGTCGATTTCACTAACTGCGTATGCCTCCAGTTTGATATCAAAGCTTTTCCCTTTGGAATTTACACAGCTCAGACTTGTTGTGCGGATATAGACTCGTTCAGAGGCCATATCTCCACGAGCGGTACCTAGTAGGTTGCAATCACGAAGATCCATTCTGTAGTTATTGGGTAAAAAAACATCGCGTTTAACCCTGAACGTTACTCCCAAAGGTTCCTCCTGAGACGATAATGATGTCGGCGCTTCCACACCTGTCACCAGAACCGCATACAGTTGAGACGTAGCAGGCAAATACTGGTCTTCAGCACGCTTTGAGTGGCGAGCATTACTATCAACAGGCTTGGTACCATCGCCTGCGATCGCACCATTTCCAGGTCCACCTTTAAGAACGCGTTTTTGGTTGGCGTTAGTAATGTTCTTTTCAACAATTGGTGTCACTTCAAGGACACCGTTATTGGCAGTGGTAATGCTGTTGCTGGTAATTGTGCGTACCAACTGTGTGCGTTGAGGTGATATACCACCTGCAACAGGTATTTCTTGATTGCGATTCCCCTCTGCATTTCGGTTTAACTGATAAGCTGGATTTTGTTGCTGATTTTCATAGACAGGCTGGCCTACGCGGGTATCAAGACTACGACTACTCGCTGGTCCCTTTCCATTCTGCATATCCGAGATCTGTTGGTTGAGTTGCTTAATTTGGATTTTAAGTTCAGTTAGCTCACTGGAATTTTCGGCCTTATACTTTTCCATTTGCTTAACCTGATCGACCATGTTTTGTTGGTCTTTACGGTTTTCCTGCTGAACTGTTTGCAGAAAACGTTTCTGACCTTCTTCATCCATATTGACGATGGAAGATGTATCAAGCAGGTTAGTCACCGGCTTAATTTTTTTTGTTTTCTGGCTCGAATCATCTCCGCCCATAAGCGTGAGGGTCACCATCACAAGAGCCCCAAATGCTACGATAAGCAGAAAAGCCATTCGAATGGCTTTATTTTCTGCCCACAATTCCTTCAGCTTCAAAGTTTTCATTATGTTGACCTTTATTACTTGGGGGTAAATATCTCTTTACCCTCAATGACCTGACCTTTTCATCTATTTGCGGTACAGAGTAAGGTGGTTCAGCCCGCAAATTTTTGAAAACGTTATTTTCGAGATGCTCATAAAACTGACTTTCATTCTCCGGTTCAATTTGAGGCAACTCTATTGTCTGTTCATTGGTATTCTGCTCAATTAAGATGGTGTTTTTTTCATCAAAACTATCATCCTGTCTTGAAGCAAAGCTGTCCTTTCTTGTGATATCCTTTTCAGATAGCAATTTGTCAGAGTCATATACCTTAAAATCATCAAATTTAGGAGGGTAGGATTTTTGCACTGTATATTCCGATGGAACAATTTGTACCAACGCAGTACGTTCCTTTCCAAAATTTCCTATAAAAATTCCTACCCCTAAACCAACACTGAACAAAATGCCCCAAGTGAATATTGAAAAGTTACTTTTCTTTCTCATTCATTAATCAGACTTGGTCGTTTAGTTACACGTGACTCCCGTTCTTGGTAAAGTTTGTCACGAAGGATGTACAGCTCCGTTTTCTCACCGGGTTGCAGGAAAGCTTTATCAAAGATTGCTGTGGCGATCACACCTGGAGTAATGCATTTTTGGTCATCCACAACCGATGGATATGTCAGAGTGTTTTGTACAAGAATGACATCGACCAGTTCACGAGCACCAATAAGACGTTGTCCAAGTTTTGCATAAAAGTTAAAACGACAAGGTGATTTTTCGTTATTAGGTATAACTGAGAGTTTATCCAGCTGGAGTGCAAAACCCGTAGGTACTTCACCGTTAGCCACCGGATAAAGAATATCGATTATCCTTTGTTTGCGGTCATCTTGTGCGATTGATTTTTCGTCAAGCTCACCCGATTGTGCCTTTTCTAGAAGTTCTTTATTTGTGTTTGCAGCGATATGGCGATCACGTTCTATGGCCATGTTTTGTGTTAACTGTGTTTGAACACGAATCATTGCACCTGGCACATCTATAGGGATTAATGTCAGGTTATAAGTTGATTCTGGAACTCCTTCTTCGGACAACATGATGCCTATAGGCGCATCTTTTACGGTCGTTATAAAGACACTACCACCTTCAACATAGATGGTTGTATCTTCTGAGGGTGCCGTTGTAGAAACGCTCACGTTCTTAAACGTCGTCTGGATCCGGTTTTGCAAACCTAATGAAACAGGGAGAACAATGTTTCCGCCCGGAGGTACCGTGACGTTTTGCATTGGCTGATACCTTTTTTTTGCTTCATTTATTGCTTTCTGACCGGGCCCCTCAGAAGGCGTATTGTTTAACAAGGAATCGGTCATTGACCGAACCGCAGGTGATGATGCACTCGCCGGAGAAAGTCCGGGGGCTGCAGGTAGTGCAGTTGTCGGACGGTTCGTATTAACAGGCGGCTGATTGCTGTCAATTGGGGGTTGGTTTACAGCCACTGTGCCCGGAACTTGTTTAACTGCATTGGTCACAATATTCATAGCTTCGGCTGAATCTGGTGGTTCATCGAAAGCTTGTGTATTTACTGCTGACGCCGGAATACTGAACGGTTCATCTGCATGAACAAATGGAGCCAGCACGTTTAATGTGATTAATATTCCTAAGAGTTTTCTTTTCATATTATTGGGCTTCTGCTTCGTTCTGTTGCTTGTTCATGTCGGTATTTTCAGTGAACTCTTTTTCCAATACCTTCCCGTTAACTGTGACTTTTTTGATATTCGGAGTTCCAGAGTACTGGTTTAGATAGAGGATTCGGGGTCGTCCACTTTTTACACTCAAAACCATCTCATACGTCCAACGCTCAGTTTGTTCCTTATCAGAGACGTTTAGGAATTTCGTTTTGCGAGTCCCCCAGACATAAAGAACATTATCACCCGGTAAAAAATTAACGTCCTCAGCAACAAAGGTTTGATCAACCTTCCGCGCAAGCATTAAATCCGAGGCTTTTTTCAGTTCAGCCTCTAACTCGGTTTGTTTAGATGCAGGAAACATCTTCAGAATATAACTGGTAACGAAATTCACATTTTTCGGGTTAATGTTACCCAATGTGGTTGCTATAAATAGACCCCATTGCGTCTTATATGACTCACTGGCCTTGCTTCCGGCAACGGATACTTCCTCAGTCATATCAGGGGGGATGGCAATGATCTCCGTTGTGGAAAAAAAGACCACTTTAATAACCAAAAGGCCAGCAATAACCGTTAACAATCTGTTATTTAAGATTAATTTTTTGTCACGTTGAATTAACTGACTGTAGGTCAGCTCAGCACCCGTTTTCTTCCCTTGTTTGGGAGGGGCGAGTTCTTTTGACAAATTAAGGATTGCCTTATGACGCTGAATTTTATCAGTGCCGTAACTTTCAGTCTTTTCAGACTGAACATCGTCAGCCTCGTCATCCTTTGATTTATCAACCGTCTTCTTCTTAGGTACAAACCTGAAGAAGTTCATGACGTGTTCTAAAAGTGACTTTTTCTCGCTCATTACTTCTCCGGGGTTAATTTAGCTGTACAGCACTCTCATAAAGGGGTCAGAAAAATAACGACTCTGGAAAACCGTTTTTCCCGGAAGAAAACCATTCCACCAAAGTTTATGTTTCAGTCTCCCCCGAACTGAGCTTTCTTTAGCTTTGTTGTATGAGATCCAGTAAACAACTGCGCTAACTGTGGCTATAGACATGCATTCAAAAATATTCCCGAATGCCAGGAGCCCCATAACAACGCCTATCTGCTTCGCATCAAAAAACAGAATCAGCAAGGGTAAATTTATCCGGTATGGAAATCGGTATGTGTAGTTATTTTCCATTCAATTAGCACCATTAGTCATCTTGCTCTCTATTGTACAGGTAATAAAAAGGGGACTTTCGTCCCCTAATTGTTGTTTTGCCCGTTTAGCAAAATTTTTTTTACAGCGCTACACCAGCATCCAGGAAACCGGTGATGATTTTTTCACCGTTAGCCAGAATCATCATCATAAGGAATGATACCAGCGCCAGGCCCGGGTTCGGACGTCCGATAGAGAAGTAGAATGCAGAGATCAGCATACATGCTGCCAAGGCCTTCCCAGGCGCGCCACTTAACGCTTCTGACAGTTGGGTCCAAATTTCACCCAGGGCACCGTCATCACCGCCCGCCAGCGCAATCGATGAGAACAATGCAGCGCACAACAGCGCTACAAATACCTGGAACATTTTATTGCTGACCATATTACGCAGGCTTTCAGCCAGATTGAAGTTAGCAGTCGTACCGCTCATAGCCATTGATTTCTGGATCATTGTGTAACTCCTGAATGCGAAAATTGTATGTGTGTTCTGGTGACTAACCAGCAATTTGAGAATACCCTGGGTTAATTTTTTATTTTCAATCTATGGGACAAATTTTTTTAACAAAAACGTGAAAACGCTGAAGTTATAAAGGTTACTTTTACAATGAGTTTTTCTTAACGGTATGTCATTACCAAATAGCTACAAATTCCTGTTCTGTTTTCCTCACTACTCTCAATTAAAGTGAAGCTGTTGATTTTTAGCCACTTTTGTCTCTCTGCTTATTCAGCTTATATCCAGATAATGAATCAAGGTGCACTAGGAAAAGTCACTTTTTTGTCCATGTAACAACAGTTTTCGCATTCATAAAAGTAACTTTTGAAACCGGGAAACCTCGATGTCCTATAAAAAAGTGACTCTCGAGCTCCAACTTAATGTTCACTTGTGGAGCGACTACAATCAGGGAGCAAAGAAAAGTCACTTTTTGAAAGTGACACAATTCAGGTGCTAATAATCATCTACTGGCTTAGCTACCATAAATAGTGGGTTCTACGATGTGGTGTACAAATCCACCAAAAATGGGCCTAAAATGTAGAGAAAATGGAGGAAATTTGAATAAATTGTAAGTCTTATAACTTATTGAAATCTAGTATTTTAGTATCGTTTTTAGAATAATTATCTAAAAGATATCGGTTACACTTACAAGGCCGGAACATAATCAGCTATAGAAGGCAAAAATTGCTCTCTTACCCTCTTCCCAATAGCCATTTCTAAATGTAAATTTAGGAGAGTTCTTATGTTTGTCATGAAAGGAATATCATGAAAAGTCGGATGGTAGAGGTCGCTGGTTTAAATCTTAAAATTTCCTTACATAACAATATGTTATCTTTGAGTTGCAATATTGACGGGCTCAGTGTTTACAATACTTGTCGTATTATTCGCAACTCAAAACTAACCGAATCTGAGATTTTCGCAAAAATTGACGCTGATTGGGTTAGCAAGGTCTTCTCCCTAAATATCAGGCAGATAAACAACATCGTCCATTCCAATGTCAGCGTAATACCTGTACTGACTCAACCTAAACAGGTAAACGTATCGTCTGGAGCAATGGTGTCCTGTTTCAAGAATTTCTGATTAATCATTTTACTTTCTAAAGGGATAATCGGAAGTACTTCCGCCCTGTGCTAATTAAAGCAGCTAGTTCTTTTGCTGGAAAAATACCCCCTTACCTAGCGCTCTTTTCCTGATAGGATTAGAGTATCCGTGAGGGAGGTAAATATGTGGATCACAAAAGATAACGAAATTATCTCAGACGCTGAGCCGGATTCAGACGGTTTTCTAGAAGTCAGCCGTCCGTGCCCCGACTGTTTAGGTTCAGGTATTAACTGCCTCCAGTGTGCTGGTTCTGGTTCATTGCCACCTGTTATGGAAAAAGTTTTTCCTGTGTATGAGTGGGCAGCTAAAAACTCTCTGAAGATGCCGTTTAAATCCCCTGAACAAACCATTATTAAACAATTTCTGAACACTATATTGGCTACTCCCAATCAAGATAAAAGTAATCTATACGCAGCACTTGTCCAAAAATTGGATAAAAGTTACTTTCCTACAAAATTGCAATTTCGATGTCTGAAACCTGCTGTGTCAAGAACAAGATCAGCATCTAAAATTCAAGTACGGCCGTTTAATGCCAAAATCGGGACTAGTTTGTATTTGGTTTTCACCGTAATTAAAATTCAAGTGCTCACTAGAAAATGTTCCTCTGAGAATTTTTCTTCCTTACTTTTAGAAACCTCTGATCACCGGCATTTTATTGCTTATGATTCTCACCCATCAGGGCTTAAGGTTGGAGACATTGTTAATTGCAATGTTCGAGTTGTAAAACGCCTCTGGATTAATAACATGAGTATATTGCAGGTGAAAATGGTCTCATCTTCTCTGATCAAATGATTGTAGTTACCTAACAGAAATCGTAAGTCTTGAATGGGGCAATACATACTCGTTATGAATCATAAAAAGAATTTCCAAGAGATAGGGCTTTTACAGGATTTCTTTAGAAAAAACCATAAATCTTCCTTTAATTGTAATCAAAAAAAAGTTGAGATCACTTCCAGTGATATCACCCCACTTCTCGTAAAAGGTAAAAGTGGCTTTCCTCAGGGTACGATTTCATTATCCGGCCCGGTGATGCATTTGCGTTATCAACCTTTGTGGTTTGCCATTTTGTTGGGTTTGAACGCGAGACAACCAATCCATAAAGAATTTCAGTTCAAAATTTCACTTATTGATATTCTAGAAAAGTCGGGGCGTGTTTGTCAGGGATTAGGTATTCGACAAGTCAACTATACACTCGCTGAAGTTTCATACTTTTTGTTGTTACTCATAGAGTTCAGGTTCGAGATTCAAACAAATAATACCTTTAAGACCTGTTCGGTTTTTACTGAAATCAGTCACGACATAGAATTGCAGTCTATTAGCATGGCTTATGTTAGTATCAATCCTAAAGTGGTCGACAAACTATGGGAGCTGACTAATTCGGTGTCTGTTTTTTTGACGACACTCTTTTTCGCCAAACGATCTGAGCTATACAACCTCCTGCAAAAGTTACTTTCAAAAACTGACCCTGTTTCTCTTAGCGACATTGCACCTGCAACGAATCAACACGTACAGTTGTTGCGCCATTACGGCTTCGTCACCTACACAAAAAAGAAGCAATTACTTGATATTCATAGTGTTAGCGTTTTGATTGAAGGACTCAACCCATTGTGAACAACCGCTAAAAGTAACTTTTTTAAAAAATTTACCCAACTGGCTTTTTAGACCACATAGTGAGAAATTTTTACAAAATAATACTGTACAGTCTAATTTCAGGATTGAATCAGTCATAGGTAAGAATATGAAACAAGCAGCTGACTTTTTTATCTCTACAGAGCGGAACGGGCGGCTAGTCAAAAATTTGCGTGAATTTAGTGACGCAAATCCTGACATTTGCCATAAAGCGGTTAATGGTCAACCGTTTATGATCGACCCAAGGGCATTAGTGTTAGTTCCAAACTGGAACTGCCGTGAGATGGGACTGGGGGAGGCATATTACAAATTACCTAAACCAGCCGAGCATATTCAGAACCTTAAGAAAGCATTTCTTAATGGGGCAGATATTGACCCTATAACTGTCGTTATTGTTGACGGAAAACCGCTTGTACGACAGGGGAACTGTCGTACACGAGCTGCGCTCTTGGCTCAACAAGAATCAGGGCTCCCCATTCTAGTAAGATTACGTGAATTCCAGGGGGATGAGATAGAGCAGGAATGGCATTCGCTTGATGGGGCCAAATCTCTCCCCCTTTGCCCCGTAGGTCGCGGAATTGCCTATAGCAGACTGGTAAATGATGCGGGGATGTCTGTCGAACAGGTTGCACAACGGGAAAACATTTCTGAAATGGCTGTTCGTCAAATCATTTCTCTGTCATCAATCGATGATGAGCTAAAGACGTTGATTAGCCAGGATGTTATCTCTTACACACTCTGTCTGGAATTAATTCGTGATCTTGGCGAAAAGGAAGCTCTTGAAAAGATTCGGGCCGACCTCAACGCCAAGATACAGGTAATTAATAATTCAACAGAGACTGATTCCCTTCCTCTGAATGTAGCCGAAATAATTAAGTCACATGGTAGTCCTAAGGCAGTCAGGGTCACAAAATCTTCTCTGGGAGTGCAACCAATTCCAAGAAAACTGGCTCAAAATCTCGCGGCAAGTACTAAAGAAGTTTGCAACAGATTACGAGCCTCCCTTCCTTCTGCGTTTGATCTGGAACAGATTGGCCCTAACGAAAAAATACATATTGAAATTGACAGACATTTAATAGAACTTATATTCAATTCAGGGGATTCTATTCGTGACCATGAGGCTAAGCTCGAGCGTAAAACAACAAAGGGAAAAATTTCAAATTCTTCTCCTTCAGAAGCATCTGATGTAAACACTGATACAATGCCAGCCAATGATCCTCTGGAGGAACCATCTTCAGAAAATCAGGAAATAGAATTTTCACTACTGAATTTTCATTCCGCTGTTTGATATTTAACAACGAATTAATTTTAATGATAGAGGTTAGGTTATGACTGAATGTACAAACAATGAGATGCAAGGGATACCACCTTTTCCTGAAAATGGGGAACCTGTTGCAGTAATAGTTCCCCCGGTAATTATGAATAATTTTCCGGTAGCTAACCCGGAAGAAGATTAACCATTTTTACGTTATAAACTCCCTCATTAAAATAAGGGGTAATTCCAAAGCCCCTTAATCTCTATAATTCAGCTATATATACTTCCCTATTCTTATAAACACTGAAAAAAGTCATATTTTTTGTAATTAGTGAATGTTTATGATGGTTGTAAATTTAATACCCTCCCCCGCCCCTCTTCTATAAAAAATAGGGTCTGTACAAGCCTTTTTCATTTGATTTAATGGAGACATACACAACGGGATGGGAGTTTTTCCATGACACATTCAAATGAACAATGGTTTTCAGTGGACGGTCAATTAATTGATGAAAAGCTTGTTTTCAATATCAATGAATTAAACGGCTCTGCTAGGTATGAAAAAAACTTTACTTGCTCTTATTGTAAAGGTTCAGGTCGTCATCGTATCAGTTATGCAAATTCTTTAGGTAAATGTACCTCGTGTAAAGGTACAGGTAAACAAGGTAGTTTGATCAAAGAGTGTTTCACGCTGCAAATGCTATTCAAAAAGAACTATTTAGCTGCTAAAAAGGTTGTTTCTTCAAGCTCCTGGCGTCAGAATCACGCTAATAACTTATCTGCACTGGAGAAACAAATCATTTCTTCAAGCAACAAAAACCCCTTCCTTAAAAGTCTTACGCTTACCATTCAAAGTGGTCGTCATCTTTCAATTAAGCAAATTGCTGTAGCAGAACGTATCCTTTCCCAACTAAACTGATCCTAATTGTTTCAATGTCACTATCAAAAGATGGTGACATTTTTTTTCATCAGTCCTCTTATGTCGGAAACACAAAAATTTTGCATGATACTATTCTCGTATTGACCTATGAGTGTCTTTGAAAAGTAACTTTCGTGGCTTCTCACATAAAAAGGTTTCCTATGCGTTTTTCACTAATCTTCCATAGTTCTGCTTTAGCTTTGACCCTCTCAATGGCCACAAGCTTGTTTTCCATCGTGCACGCCCGGGTTTATGAGTACACCTTCACTGATATCCATGATGCTCAAAAGACTGTCCCAGAAAGTGCGCCATATATTAATCCACATGGAAAATTTAATGCTCTCCTCATTGGTGGCCTGGACCAACAAATCCGATTAACCATTTCTCGCGATGCTGATAAAAGTGCTGTATTTAGCACAACTACCAGTGTCATCACGGTTGATGACAGGATATCTTCCACTAGTGGAAATATCTTTTACGGTAAGACTGTCACTATCCCACCTATCAGCGATGGACGTTACACCATAAAATCCGAAATCCTAGATTCAAAATCGGCCGTAGTTTCAATAACATCCCATCCCGTTATAATAGACACGGTAGAACCTACGTCTGATAATTTCTCAGTGCCATGGATTCCAGGGTATAACATGGTTGTAACTGGGCCGCGTTGGGAACTCGGTCAAGGTCAAGAATCTGCCATTAATCTTGCAATTAAGAATATCAATGATCTATCTGGTTTTGATAAAGCGATTGTTCAAATAATAAAACCTGATGGCTCAATACAATCCAGCTATACAATGACATATGACGAGGGGTCTAGAGCAGCTACAGCCCCTATTACTAAAGGTGGAGGAACGATAGCCAAAGCAGCTTGGATGCCTGTCTCTGATGCTGATGTTGAGTATCGGTTCAGAGCTTTCCTCTATGATAAAGCTGGAAATATTACCCAAGTACCCGACCAAAACTTTGTTTTTGATTCTTCTGCAGGTGAATATGAGCTATTTGCAGTTGCCGATCCCAACTCTTCCACTAGTGTGGTTCCCGGCTTTGCATCTGGCTACATTGAATATACCGCAGGGATGACTATTAATACAAACCCTGTTACTTTTGTATATAAAATACCTAAGCAAAATTATAGAGCTTATAATAAAGCTGGTTTGTCATTCGGATCTTTACTTTATGAAGATACAGGGTATGTATATATTAAACAATCCACACCAGTTGGAACATCATTTACAATTCATAATGGATACCAGTACGGTGGAGGTAACGCTTCATATAATGTTAAGTTAAGTTCAACCGCTCCAAAATCACCTTCAATTAAATCTTACGCAACAAAATTTTCAACAATTGGCGAATTTTCCGCTGGTACAATGAAATTCACGAATAAAGATCTACCTGGTGAGTATCAAAGTGCAACTGTGTTCGTTGATCCAAGAGACTATGTGCAGTCATTTTATAACATTACACAAGGCTACGAAGTTTGTACTATTCAACCCGGTGAAAGTTCTTGTACCGGTCCATTTTCATATACAATAAATAAAGGAAATGGCTATATAGCTCATTATTTTATAGTTCGTAATCAAGACAAGACGCTAACATCCAATCAATTTGAAATTCGTAGCATTTGGAATACCGATTTAATTCCTAAGATTACAGGATATGATTACAAAGAAGAGAATAAGTCTGTCCTTGTATATGTTTCACAACCCGGTAATGGCAATTGGCGTGATGTCTTGATGCTCTCAAGGGTTGAGATACTCGATACAATTTCTAATACGGTTCTTCTGACGGGCACAAAAGTTGCGATGTCTGGAGAGGATTATACTTATTCCTTTGATTTATCAGCTATACCCGAAGGGAAGTATGATTTAACTTTTAGTGCTACTGATACATTTAACAACAGTTCTCAGTTGCCGTTCCGATCTCTTGTTATCGATAACTCCCCTCCTTCAATTTCCTTTTCGTATGAAGGCAAACCACTATTATCAGAAAGTACTGTGTATGGATTAGAAAACATCTCAGTAAATGTATCGGATGCTTTAAGCAAGTCCAAGGTCTATCAAATGGTTCTTCAAGGTGGACCCGCATCAGATGATGTTGAATTAGGATTTACTCAAAACACTGATGGTTCATACACACCACTTTATCCTCGTTTGTTTCCTTCACTTGATGAGAAAACTGATAAATACACCCTCTTGGTGAAAGCGATAGATGATGCAGGTAATCAGTCATCAAAATCTATCCGTTTTGCATATTACCCTAAGAATCTCATTGTTCTTGATAAACTAAATACCCTTGCGGTTAACAAACCGTTAAACCTTTCTTCAGGCGAACCACTGGCTGTACTCAAAGCAAGTCAGTTACGGCGTAATGATGGTTCTTTAGCAAAAGGGGTCCAGACAGCTTTAATTACTGTTAGGGGAGACTCTGCATTTCCCATCAGTGTTATTGGTAATATTGTAGCTCCAGGTGAAACGAAGGAAATTCAAATCGATTTAGGTTCTGTAGGTAATGACGTTGTTGTCCCTATATTTCCTGGTGTATCTGGCGTTGTCGGTGCCTCCGGTTTTATAGTCGAATTCCCTCAACTTAAATAAATCAACCATCACTTAAAAAACCAGCTCATGGCTGGTTTTTTTATCATTTCAGACATCATTATATGGTTGGCCACTATTTTTTAGCCCCCTCCCCTTTTCTCATTTCTTGCAAAATCCCTATGTAGTCATCTTTAATTTGGTCCCCTCTTAGCCCTGCCTATTTCTATAATTATTACATGAGCGATCTCAAGTACCTGATGTAACAATATATAGGATATATCCGCCATACGAAGTTTTCAGACTTGAGTCTTCGCAGATTCAATCTGCCAAATACTTAAAAATAACCTCGTTGTTCGCTGCGGTCTCCCTCGAGCCTCAGGAGATTCCTGAGGCCCCGCTGTTTATAATCATCCCTGTTGTTGCCAATTATCTTCCCAGGCCCTTAGCTGGTTCCTGAGGGCCCACAGGATCAAAACAACCCCATTGTTCGCAGACGGTTCGCCAGTTCCTCTGTTAACTCCTGAGGTCCCTCAGGCTCAAAGCAAAGCATTCGGCCTCAAGCCTCATCAGATAGCTGAAGCCCTGCATGTGTATAACAACCCCGTTGTTTGCAATTAGCTCCAGGGTCCCAGCTGATTCC